>OEIV010000020.1_pt1 | contig 96998 bp, 106 predicted proteins | sample 1539231 | NCBI WGS metagenome assembly OEIV01 (sample SAMN03794762, study PRJEB22550) | activated sludge metagenome | feature: wastewater treatment plant; material: activated sludge; isolation source: Wastewater treatment plant of a petroleum refinery complex | place: Argentina: Buenos Aires ...
CCGTTGCTGATTACGAAAATCTGCACAAATTCGAATAAAGTCCCTGTGAAAGAGTGCTTGTGATAACGCTGAATCTGGTTAAAAGCTTCTTTCATCTCCACTCCTCTTCGCTTTAACTCAATATGTACTAAAGGAAAGCCATTTACAAGTAAACTCACATCGTATCTGTTCCGATATTTTTCGATCTGTGTAATCTGGTTAGTTACTTGGTACTCATTTTTACACCACTGGTCTGTGTCGAAAAATCTTATATAGAAAATAGTTCCATCATCTCGTGTAAGTGCAAATCTATCCCTGAGAGTTTTCGCTTTCTGAAATCTATCACCTTTATTTAGATGATTCCTGATTTTAGTAAACTCCAGATCCGAGAACTTTGTTTTGTTGAACTTTTCAAGCTGAACTTTGAGATTATCCTCCAGCGCCTGTTTATCCAGGATAGTAACTCGCTCAAAACCGAGATAACCCAGCTGGGCGATTAGTTCGTTTTCAAGTTGTTGTTCGGATTGGTGAGTCATTAAAACTGTTTCCGGGATTTACAAATTAAATTAACTTAGTTCTTCCCTGATTCCTTTGCTTTTCCAGAATTTTTGTAGCTCTAAAGCATATTTATTTTTTCTAATCTTTTCACTTCGAGTATACTCGATTAGTGGAGCTATCTCTTTAGCCATTGTTGACAACCTTATCACTGGTAATTCGAAAACTTCCTTCCCTTCTGAGGGGAAGTATGTGTAGCTTTTCTTCCCAGACTTCATCGTAAGTGAGATTTGTTCTTCATCATTTCCTATCTCAACAATAGTTGTTAGATTCGATTGTATTAGTCCAACTTCTATCAAGAACATTAACTCATCGAATTTAATGTCGAAAAAGCCTCTATTAGCAGTATCTTTGATTAAGTAAACAATATCATTGTCAAAACTTAAGCTACTAATCTTTTTGAAATTTAATATGGTTTCTTTATCCAGATTCTTTATAAAATTTAGTGTTCTTAACGAGAAAGCACCTGGTTCCCGAATTTCTCCTGCTAGTATTTTTGCTAAAATATCTTGAACTTCCTCTCTACTTACTTCTTGTGCAACATTCACAAATCTAGAACTCCAATCTTTCTCGACGGGAACATCGTTCACTGCCTGGCCTTCCAATAATTTCCTCGTCTTCACAACTATGTTCTCAAGATTGATTTGTCTATCGTATTGATCCCCTACGAATCTTGTACTGGCTCTCTCCTAGGTTCCAAAAGCTTCTGCTTCTCCCTCCGTTTTCTTTATCAATTTAATTTTTTCTACCTCGGCTTCTGCTTTACCAACTCTCTTTATTCTTTTTGCATCAAATTGGAAAATATTATTACCAACAACTCCAATACCCTGACCAATAGTTTCAATCAACTTTACTAGAGGTTGTTCTAAACCAATTATATTATTTAAATCAGCCATATCATAAACATCTTATGCATCAAACCCTTTTTCCACTCTTCCACCCAGGTGATGCATTGGTTAGTTAAATTAAACAAAATTATTCTTTCCTTACAACTTGACTAGTCAATATTGATATCAAGTCGTTTACAATTTGTTTATCATATTTTCCATCGGTTTTTGATAACGGTTCACTAAATAATATCTTTAAGCCTCGTTCAAGTATAAATTCTGACTTATCTGGATTGGTTTCCATCAAATCGGTCATTAATTTTAAGGCTGTGTTCCTATAACTATAAGCTTCATATAATCTATTATGTTCATTAAATTGATTGATACAAAAATACAAGAAATATGTTGGTACTGCTAGAGAAGATATTCTCAGAATAGCTGCACCCACGGATATGTCTCCATTTATTTTTAATACATCCAAAAAGCCATGTACCATAAATAGTATTATAACTCCAGAGGTAATTGCACCAGTTAACCAAAATAAATTAACAGGTATACGCTTATTAAAGATGTAAATGTACTTGTGTTCCTCTGCTCTTTTAAGAAATGTTCCTAACTGCTCTTCTAGAATTTTTCTTTCAAGTCCAACTTTTTCTTTATTTAACTCTTTAATCAAAGAAATTGCCTTCTTATATTTCTCTTCATCAAAATCCCCGAGAAGTTGTTCAGCATGCTCAAGTTTAGTTGTTATATCATTAATTTCAGGACTTATCTTTAATATCGTATATATGCTTACTGCCTTTAAGTGATCATTTACTTTTTTGAATTCATTTAGTACGTTATGGTGGTTAGATGTTATATCTTTGAGCTCTAAAGTTTTAAATGCATTGTAGTGCGATACCAGACTCTCCAAAAAACCTCTGAGGTTTGTAAGTTCATTCTCGGATAAATCATTTAAAACTGACTCATTTTCAACTATTCTTTTCAATAACCTCGTAATCTCCGAAATATAAGATTGAACTTCATTTTCATCCATAATTCCCCATTTCTCTGCTAATGGAGTATTCGGACTTAATATTGATAAATCAAATGTACCAATTTCTTGAATAAAGGTTATTATGTCTTGTTTTATACTTACTAAACTCATATCAAACAAAAACCCTCTGCATCACCCCCTTCTTCCACTTCTCCGCCTGGGTAATGCGTTGGTTAGATAAGTTAATTAAATCGTCGAGTGATGATAGGAAGGAGGCGATTTTGCTTTGTTCCCCTATAATAGGCACAGATATTTTCAGTTTCTTTGCAGTCTCGATAGTAAACGTCCCCACCGTTGATAATGAGGCATTGTCTAATATTTGTTTTTTTATCGCTCTTAACTCAAAGAGTATTGCGACATAAAAACTATCAACAGTGTGCTGAGTTCTAAGCCAGATTATGTTCCCATCTTTAAAGTAAAATGGATTTTTATCTTTAACAAGGTATACCCTTCCAAGAGTTCCAACCCCGGTGATCAACAAATCGCCTGGCTCAGGTGCTCCATATTTTTGTTTGTATTCACGAAACATTGTTTCAGAAATAAATAGAGAATTATTTACAAATCCATTTTCTGCAAGTTTAACTATTTCTCTAGCTCTGTAGAATGGGACACCTTCGTTTTTCCATTCAGACTGAAATACTCTTTTACTAGACGTTATATTGAAGTAGTCCCCCAACCTCTTCTCCTCCCACTCCGGATATTCATCCCCAGTTTCATCCTTAAATCTAATCTCCTGAGAAAAGATCTTCTGCATCATACCTTTCTTATACTTCTCCTGTGCTTCTTTCTGCTTTTTTAGATTCTCAATCCAGTCGTCTATGGAGGTGAGGAAGGAGGCGATTTTGATTTGTTCTAGAAATGTAGGTGAACTCACTCTTATTTTCGCAAGATTTCCCTTTGGTAATTGCTTGAGTGCAGATCCTGTTTGTAGTTGCTTAAACTGTTTTTTCCCTATTTGTGATGAAAGATAGTTTAATAAAAATTTTGGTGACAATTCTTTCCCAACCCTCAGTAAACATATTTGAGCATTAATATTTGAACCTTCAAATTCGTCAGAAACATATGCCAACATCCCAATGTCACCTCTAGTTGTTACTAAAATATCTCCAGCTTTGAGGTGTCCACTTTGTAAAATATTGTGAAGGTCTGTACTTATGAAATACATGTCATCCCAAACCACTTTTAATCCCTTAATATTATTAGCTCTAATAAATGGCACTCCCTCCTTCTTCATTTCGTTTGCTTTGGGATACATCTCTCCATAATTTCCATCAGAAACGTAAATGTCCAATTCTCCCAACCTCTTCTCCTCCCACTCTCCAGAGAATTCTGGGAAGCGGAGGGTTGGGGTATTGTTTGTTTTAGTTTCAAGCTTACTCATCTATTTGAATATTTGTAAATTTCGAAAATTAAGTTTCCAGTCGCTACTACTAAAGCAAGAACTCCAACAATTACTCCTGCCAGTGTTATTTTATTTAGTGCCTTAGTTAACTTTTCAGAAGATTCATTTGCCTCTTTGATGTTTTTGTTTAAATCTGTAAAGACTGTCTTTACGCCTTCTAGCTTTTCATTCAAAAACTTCAATTTGTTATCCAATCCTTTATAGGTCGGAATATTTGCGAAGTACTCTGTCATATTTTCAATTAATTTTTCAGTTTTAGAGTCGTTCATCTCTACCATTATGTACTTTATTTCAATAAATCATCGAATTCGCAATTTAAAAGTGCTGATTTTGTCAGAACTATCTGTTCCGATCTATTTAATTTATCTGCAGTAAGACGTATAAGCTTTGTGGTCAATCTATCACCCACAATTTCTCTATTTGATTTTGAAATATAATCCTCAATCTTTTTATGAAATAAAGTTGCGTATTGTTTTATTTTGTTACTCTTATCAGAAACAGTCATCTTTTCGACAACTTCCCGAGATATATCAATTTTAATATCTCCATCCGCGAAACTTATCCAATAATCGCTAATATTGATTATAAACCAAACTGACTTTCCTTCTTCCGTCTTGTACTCATATGCAAAAGAGTAATTATCAGTAAAGAATTCTGTTTTAATTTCTATACTCCCTAATTCTTTTACTCGGTGAATCGGATAAGACTGGACCAATTTTAAATAACTCTCATGCCAGTTAGTCAGCCAATTAGTAATATAGTTATTATCAGTAAACAGCGGAATTAGATCCTGCTCAAGATTATCTACGTCCACTGTATTCATTTTTATAGTCAATTCATCAAACAGTTTCTGTAGATTCGAAGTGTTCACACCTTTGGCTTTTAAATAATCTAGATCAGGTATAGCCTTTTTATCCATATACCAGAGTAAGTCATATATATCCCTACCTTTTTCATTAAATGTTTTGCTCCCAATATTTCTCTCTCCTCTTAAAAAGATAGCTGCTATTTTACTTGCCATAAGATTCGACATATTGTAAGTCTTGATTACAAATGATAACTGATCTCTGTTTATCGGAATTTTTTCTGTTGTTGCCTTTTCTGAATTGAACTGATTCAAGTCAATCTTTAGATGGATCTGGTCCGAAGCATGACCCAATCCTAGTCTTTCTCCAATATGGAAATTTAATCGGAGTCCACGAACGCCACTAACCTTCACAGTCATAAATGTCGAATCTGTTTTATACTGATTTGAAAAGTACAACTCAATTTCGGATTTCAGCTCTTCCAGAAAATCCTGTGTGACTTCGGTTTTTATTTCAAAATCTAAATCTACCGACATTCGATTAAGTCCATGGCAGATACGTAAAGCTGAACCTCCATACATAACCCATTTACTGTATTCTGGATGATGATATATGAAGTTGAGAACATAAAACTGTAATTCTTCTTTTAGCACATTCCTTTGTATCTCGACACTAACAGAATCAGATGCTTTTACTTCTTCTAGTTTTGTCTTTAGTTTTAATAATATTTGATTATTCATGTTCTTTATATTTCTCGACCATTGAATAAAACAGATCCTGCTCTTTCTTTCCCATTTCATCAAAATCGATACGTAGTTCTTCTAATAAATTACCTATGTCTCTAACCTCAATTGATCGATATCTGTTTGTCCTAAAATACAGCAAGTCAAAAAGAGCTTTTGAGGGAGAGGCTATATAAAAATCGAATTTATTATCAGATTCTGAATTTCCTTTAACCAAAACATAATCAGAAAATGACTTTTCATTGATAGACTTATAAAAGAATGTACCAATTTTTGTCTGATAATCTCTGGTTACCTTTTGTGTTACAGAGGTAATAGCACCTATTTCCTCAGTGGCTAGAGAGTAATACTGCAATGCCGTCCACGAGCTTATATAAGATGGTTTCCTCAATACATTCGCCAAATAGTACAAATACGTTACATCATTTTTATTTTTCTCATAGAAATCCTTAGAAACGTACAATTCTCTTCTTAGCTGGATAATATCTTTGCTTTTTATATACCTACTAATATAAGTGTCTATAGTCACATCTTCTAAAGCATACTGCTCAGCTATTTGCACCAAAACAACCTTAGTAAAATAAGGTAACGGTTTCAAGTTTTCGATTAGATTTTTCTTGCTTTTCATATATACGACACTATTGTATCAGATATAAAATATAGGTTCAACGTACAAACATATTTAAAATGGACTCTCAATCCCTAATTCTTTAGTAAATACTTCGATTTTCTTTTTTAAATCCTCTTCCTTCCCAGCCAGTTCTTTCGCTTCTTTTGCCACTGCTTCGATATCTATTTCTGGCTCTTCTTCAAAAGTATCTACATATCTTGGGATATTTAAATTAAATTCATTTTCTTCGATTTCCTTCAGAGTTGCCTTGTGTGAATATTTCTCAATTTCTACTCTGTCTTTATATGTCTCAAATATTTTCGATATATTCTCATCGGTTAGTTTGTTTTGATTTTTGCCTTTTTCAAATCCTTTTGAAGCATCGATAAACAAAATATCGTCATCTTCTTTTCTGCACTTCTTAAATACCAAAACCGTAGCGGGGATAGATGTCCCGTAGAAAAGATTCGCAGGAAGACCGATTACAGCATCGAGATAATTTTGCTTTTCTATTATATACCTTCGAATTTGCCCTTCTGCTCCAGATCTAAACAACGCTCCGTGTGGGAGAACCACAGCCATAGTTCCATTATCAGCCAAATGATAAAGCATGTGCGTCACAAATGCATAATCAGCAGCACCTTTTGGAGCTAGTCGACCGTATTGAGAGAATCGTTCATCATTTGCAAGTACAGGATCAGTGTCACTTTTCCATTTAGCCGAAAAGGGCGGATTCGCTACTACCGCCTCTGCTTGCAAGTCTTGATGCATATCATCCATGAGAGTGTCCCCCTGCCTGATGCTAAACTTATCAAAGTGAAGTCCATGAAGGATCATATTCATCCTAGCCAAGTTGTATGTTGTCGGATTTAGTTCTTGACCAAGATAATTTGTGACATTTGTAAAGTCTCCGACACGCAAAAGTAAAGAACCTGACCCACATGTCGGATCATATACAGACTTTAATCTTGTCTTCCCTTCTGATACAATCCGAGCCAATAACCTCGAAACTTGCGCTGGAGTGTAGAATTCCCCACCTTTCTTTCCTGCACCAGAAGCAAATTCACCTATTAAATACTCATATGCATCACCTAACAAATCACTTCTTGAGTCTTCTATTTTGAAATCAATCCCAGCTAAAGCCGTTAACACTTCCACAATAACTTCGTTTTTCTTGTTTTCGGATTTCCCGAGTTTCGATGAAGATAAATCCACATCATCGAAAAGTCCTTTGAAGTCATCTTCGCTAGCTGTTCCCATTGAGGTTTGCTCTATTTTGTTCAACACGTTTTTCAAATCTTCAAGTATAAATTTATCTACTCCTTCAATTTCTCCATTTCCAGCTTTGACTAAATATGAAAACAACTCTCTAGGTTTTAGAAAAAAGCCTAAATATTCAGTTGTCGCTTTTTTTACTGCTTCTAAAATCTTTTTTCCTTCTTCTGTTTCTTCATCAATTTCATCAAAGTTGTACTTTTCGCCTTTTAAAAGTTCCTCATCCACATATGCAGCTAATTTCTCCGAAAGATATTTATAAAAAATAAAGCCAAGAATGTAATTCTTGTATTCGTCAGCATTCATTTTGCCGCGGAGGATATTCGCTACAGACCAGAGTTGCTTCTCGAGGAGTTGTTTGTGTTCATCAGCCATTGTTGTAATTATAAATTAATAATAACCTAGATTATACATGCAAGACTTATACATAATCCACTTGCAATCATTTCTAATTAGTTCAAAACTCCGAATTAAATATTTCTTATAAATCTTAAGCTGCTACAAAATTATCATTCACAGTATCTATCAACAAACCTATCTGCTGAGCCATATCTTTTATTACTATATCCTCAGTTACATCTAATTTTGGATAAATCGGGAAATAAATTCTGTAAGTATGAATTGATTTAGTTTTAAGCAGTTTTTCAGCTTTATGACAACTTTCTATAATTTGTGGAGTCGTTGCCCAGTCCTCCCTATTCGTAAACGCTATCCAGAAAGGTGTATCTATATACTTAGACCATAAATCCATACTAAAATATAACGTCAATGAAAGTTTGTCATAATATCCATACCGAATATAGCCATCACGTTGGGCGGTAGCCTTCAATCCCTTTGTATTAAAATTGTCTGTCTTTTTCAATTCATCGACTAGATTATCAATTAAGTCACAATATGATAGAAATCTTCTGGGATACTTAGGGGACAAATCATCACTTTGAATGGGAAGGAAAGAGTTATCGTCAATAACTTTACAAAAACCGATTAATTGATCAATGTCTGATACTAAGCTTGTTGAACCTTCCTGTACCAGGTTGCTCTTTATTACAGCTAGGATTTCATCCCATGTTTTGATAAGAATATATTTATTGTCAGGCAATACAATTAATCTATCATTTGCACTTTTCTCTGGTATTTCAATTTTCAAAACTCTATTTTTAATTTCTGAATACAAAGATCGACTTCTCAATGTTGGACAAATAAATAAAAGTACGGATGATTCACCTATCCTCTTTAGATACTCTAGCGGTTGATTCTCGGTCAATGAAGCCCAAAACTTAGCTTCGATGATTAATCTTTCATTTTCATCCGTGGTTGTTACTCCAGATATATCCGGACGTTCTAAATTTTCCCCGATTGATTGGGCAATATATTTTAAATCTGGAAGATTGATCCCGGTATCGTTTGAGATTACATTTTGTAGTGCATCTCTAGCACCTTTTGATTTATTCAAAATGTATGATAATCCGGTTGAAGCAATATCTTCCTGTGATCCTCTGATACGTGAATAAAATTGTCCTAGTAATGATTCCATGAATGTGTTTGTTAATAATTATTAAGTAAAACTCACAGTTCTTTTATCATTTAATTCCTCAATTCCTAAATTTCTTAATCTCTAAATTCCTAAATCCCTCAATTTCCCTTGATACCCACACCACTCACACCCCTCCGTAAACCCCGGAATCTCCTCCCCCATCAAACACTCCTTAATATCTCTCAACTTCCCATCAATCCAACTGTTGTCTCCGGTGTATGGAATCACGGAGATTTTGAATTCTAGTTTCGCATCGAAGGCTTGTTTGTCTTTAATCCCATTGCAATAAACAAAATAGCCAGTATTCGATACTTCAAAACCATTTCTTCGTAGTAACCACTGATAGATTTCCATTTGTCTTTTATATGACATTTGCCAATCTGCATCGATATTTACCTCGTCTTTCTTTGAAGTTGATTTGTAGTCTACTACTATTAATTCTCCTTTTGGATTCACCCAAACATCATCAACTGCTCCTGCCACCAAAAGATTGGTTTTCTCGTGTAAGTATTGAACACCTTGGAAATTTTCTCTCCAGATATCGATATCTTTGTGAGTGAAAGGAATTGCATCGATTCCATAAGCGGTCATCAGTGGATGGGGGTCGCCTTTGATACGATGGGTATCGAACTCTTGTTTTAATAAGTGGTCAACCGCAGAATTCAAACTAAAAGGTGGACCAGATGGTTGCTTAACACCAAGTTTTCTATCCAGATAAAAACAATGCGGACAATTAATAAAGAATTCTATTCCCGATCTGCTTATTTTGTAAGCTTCGTCTTTGAGTGGATTAAACTGCCCTCGATAAGCCATGGTAGTGCTGATAGGTTGAAGTTGATTATACTATTAAAGTAATGTTAGGGAAAGATTGTTATTTATCTAAATCCCATATCTCAAATTTCAAAACAATTCAATCTCTATCAAAATTCCCAGCTACACACATACTTAAGAAATCACCATATGAGTATATTCCCATATCCTGTATATCTTTTATTTGTTTTAAAAATCCTCTTACATCTAGTGGATCTGTCATTTCTTCCACAGAAGCATTTAATTGAAGATTTCCGCCATGTCTTTGGTAAAGTCGTGCAATTCTGTGATTGCCATCTGCAGCCATATAATGTCCCGCTACTAGATACAAAGTAGCTCTATAAGAACTAGTTACATTTCTAGACCTTTCCCAGGATGATCTGCTAGGTGAGTCTGAGGGACGTATATTATTTATTGATATTGTGATTTCTGACATAAAGAATTATACCAGAAATCGCTCAAAAACCCAACCTATTAAGTCGATCCGGAATAAAAGTTGATGAATCATCAATTAAAAATTCATTAATCTTTTAATATTTTAATATTTAATTCCGAATCCCAAATACCAATTACCAAATACCTAATTTCTTAATTTAAACTTTATGAAAAATCCCTTCACTCTATATAAAAGTATTTATAAATCTGAAATTATTCTGAATAAATAGTACTATTTACCAGTTTGATTTGAAAAATTACCCGTAAATTAATATAATGTAATTAATCACGAGGGAGAAACGACTGTACTTTTTCGTAAAGTATGCTACGCCTCCCACTTTTTATACTCAAGCCAATTCCACCTTCTTTCTCTCTCTTTCTAAAAAAACTTTTTCCTTTTGGAATCTTTTAAGTAAAGACGATTCAGATTTACGATTTGGAATAATGATTTTCAGTAATTTCTTTTCTTTTTTCAAATATTGGTGTAAGCAATAGAAATCTCCATCACCAGACACAATGATTGCTTGATTATAATTTTCGTATTGAATCTTTGCAGTGTGTAACACCAATTCCGCATCGACATTACCTTTTGGCTTTCCGATACGATCTTTTATTGTGGGTTTGAATACTAACTCATAGTCATAACTTTTTAAGGCATCATACAACTTCTGATTTTCAGGAATAAATCCTATAAACAGAAAAACCTTCTCAGCATTAAATTTATCTGTCAGATAAATTCGAAACTTTTTATAATCTAATTTCCAACCTGAATATATTCTTTTCTTCCCTCTGTAAATATCTTTACTTGTTCCAAGATTTAGGTTCTGACTGTCAATAAATACGTAAATCTTAGATTTATCAATTTCCCTAATCATCAGTGAATCATTAATAACATAAGTTTACACGAGTTTTCTGGATATTTTATGAATTACTAAATGTATTAATTTCCCTGACTTGATCCCGCCTCCGTTACATGGCGGTACGGATCTCTAGGTTGTGTATTACCTTAGAAATACTTAGGTAATACGTTTGTGAGAGATCCCCTTTTTCAAGGGGAGATGTTGAATTTTTCGTTTACGAGAGATCACCCTCTTCAGGGGGAAATTATGTTACTAAAGCTGAAACTAAAATTTTTATTCCCTAATTTTTAAATCTTTCATGTAACGGAACGCAAGGAATTCCTCTTTACTTAGTGATAAGATTCATTCAGATACAAACTAATTCACATTTGTTATAATAAAACATTGAATCTACACATGATGAATCACAATTTCACCATCACAACTTGGCGAGAGGACGACCTCTTTGTGGCCCAATGTTTAGACGTAGATGTTTCAAGTTTCGGCGCAACCCAAAACGAAGCTTTAGAAAATATAAAAGAAGCTATTGAACTGTATTTGGAAGACGCTAATGATATAGACATCCCTGAAATTCAAACTCCAGCTATTACACAGACGAAAATTAGCCTAGATGCCTAAACAATATTCCTCAAATGACGTTATATCAACTCTAAAATCTATTGGATTTGAGTTTATTTCTCAAAAAGGTAGCCATAAAAAATTTAGGAAAGGGAAATTAGTCGTAATTGTACCTTCGGGAAGAAAAGTAATTCCTCTTGGAACTTTGAGATCTATAAAAAGACAGGCAGGACTTGGAAAAGATATTTTTGCGAGGTAACTATCAACTCTTACACTGTCACTCCTGCGAAAGCAGGAGTCTAACCCCCTTCATTCTCCCCAAAAAGCTCAGTCTTCCTTTTCTCTACGAGCTCTACCAATTCTTCCCAAACTTTCTGTACATCCTTATTTATTACGACTTTATTCTTTACCTCTACTAACATATCAAACTTTATTTTATGCTTTCTCCAACTTCTACCTTCATCTAGATAGATATTCATGACTGGTAGAATTTTATCAAGGGTGTAAACAAATTCTGATTCAGGGTCTTCTTTTTTCTCATACTCATGAATCAATTTTAATAGTTCAGGAAATTCGCTAAATTCTTCTCCAATTTTTTCTAATGCAACCTTCTCTTTCTGGACTTTTAGCTCTTTTGAAGCCTTGTCTGCATAGAAAAATGTGTCCCCTGCATAAATCTCAACCAAATCATGAACTAATGCATACTTAATTATTTTGTCGATATCATATTTTAAATTTTCAGTGGAAATTATGTACCAGGAAACCATTGCGAGTTGAAAGCTATGTTCAGAATCATTTTCAAAACGATTTTCTCCTGTTGCGTAAATTCTCCGCTCAAGCTGCTTAAATTTAATTATAAATTCTGAGAAGTTAAGGATTTTTTTTGATGTTCATAATGTTTTATTTATGAAATACCTTACCAGCTTGTAATTTAGAAGTAGGACTCAAGGAAGGTAAATATTTTATTGGTTGAGTTTATCACTAATTTCTTTATCCAAACTATCCATCGTCTGCATAAATGCCTTCTCTAAATCAATATCATACTTTTTCGCAATTATGAGAATTGACCAAAGACAGTCCGAGAGTTCATGTGCTAACTTTTCTTGAGAATTTTCTATCTCACGTTTACCATTTTGGACCTGTACGAGTTTTACTAAATCCCCAATATCACCTACTAATCCCATTGTTAAATCCTCGATGGACCAAGGTTTACCATACTTATTTGTCTCGAATTGTTCGTATTTCTCTCTTATTTCTAAAGCTCTTTTTTGAATTTCTGTGAGATTCATAGGTGGAAAATATAATTTTAATTTTTCGGGATACCCGGACTTGAACCGGGAACATTACGCACCCGAAGCGTACATTCTAGCCAATTGAATTATACCCCGTTTGAGTAATTCAGGATTCAGTTTTCGGGATTCAGGTCGATAATAATACTCATGCCGCGGAAGGGACTTCCCGTATAAATTTCTTACAGAAATTTTACGGGACAGGCTTCTCGTCCCTTCTTTAAAGTCACGCGATTATTTAACAAATGCCGCGGAAGGGACTCGAACCCTTAAGGCTGTTAAGGCCACTGGATTTTAAGTCCAGCGCGTATACCAATTCCGCCACCACGGCTCGTCGAAGCAGAGCTTCAGCATACGTCAAGATAGCTTACAACTTGACTCCTGCTTCCGCTTGCTTCTCCTCTCAAGTTTAAACTTCCTTCGGTCGTTTAAACTTAATTAGAAAAACATACTAAAAAAGGTGACACCGGGAATCGAACCCGGGATAAGGGTTTTGCAGACCCATGCCTTACCACTTGGCCATGTCACCACAGGTTAACTCCGGTCATTCAAAGATCGTAACAGATTTTACCAGATTAATGATGTTATTGATAAGCATTTAGTAAAAATTAAGCTCAGGATGTATAATTTACACATAACGGGCTGTAGTTTAGTTGGCTAAAATGTACGGCTGGGGGCCGTGAGAGCGTGAGTTCGAGTCTCACCAGCCCGATATGTGGTGTAATTATATAAATTATAAGGTCGCTAGGGAGTTTACCCCTGCGGAAGAAGGGGAGTCTAGTCGCTCCGATTGAGTTTTAGAATGAAGTTAGAAATTACTTTAGAAAAATTACAAAATGAATAAATGGAAACTCCTAAAAACTGATCCAATCCACGAATCAAAGTGGTTGTCACTCTATAGTGACACCTACGAAATGCCCGATGGTCAAGAAGGTTCTGGCTATCTACGACTTAAGAGAGATGACTATGTTGTGATTTTTGCAATAAATGATAAAAATGAAGTCATTGTCGAGCAACAATTCAGAAGAGGAGTTGATAAAGTCATATTAGAGCTTCCTGCAGGTGGTGTGAACCAAGATGAATCTCCCGAAGAAACAGCAAAACGAGAGTTAATGGAAGAAACAGGTTATAAGGCAACAAACTTAAAATCATTCATGCTGTATCCTCAACCAGCATATATTGAACAAAAAGCCTATATTGTCTTTTGTAATTTTAGTGATACCAAATCTCAAACCAAGTTAGAACATGATGAATACATAGATTTTGAGCTAATTAAGCTTCCAGATCTGGAAAAGATGGTAGTTGAAAATAAAATATACGACAATTCTTTAATTACTGCTTTAGGTTTGTATAAATTAATAAATACTCAACATGATTAAGCTAGCACTATTTGATATTGACGGCATCTTGAATGTTGCACCAAGATTCAGCACTCGTTTCACCCAAGAATTCGAGGTCTCGATGGATACATTACTCGAGTTTTTCGAAAGTAGTTTCCAAAAGTGTCTTACAGGAAAAGCTGACTTACGAAAAGAACTTGCTAAAGTTAAAGATAAATGGAATTTCGACGGTAGTGTTGACGAATTACTCGATTACTGGTTCGAAGGAGAAGTAAACGAAATCAAAGAAATCAGAGAATTCATTTTAAATATTAAGCAACAAGGTATCACTACCGCAGCTGGAACAAACCAAGAGAAGTATAGGGTTAAATATTTAACCAATACACTCAAATTAGAAGAAGTATTTGAAGAAATTTATAGTTCCGCTCGAATTGGTATTAAGAAACCTGATAGAAAGTTTTTCGAATTTATTTCTGCAGATTTATCTATTCCTTTTAATCAAATAATTTTCTGGGATGATAAACAGTCAAATGTAGATTCTGCAAAATCATTAGGAATTCATGCATTTTTATTCGAAGGCCTTGATAAAATTAAAGTTCAATTTGAAAATATATACAATGAAAAATAACGAACAGGAGATAATAAATAAAACCGCAGATCATGTGAAATCAATTTTACTTGGAGAATCCTCAGGCCATGATTGGTGGCATATCTATCGTGTTTGGATGCTTGCCAAAAGTATTGCCAAAAAAGAAAACGCAGATTTGTATATAGTAGAGTTAGCGGCCCTATTACACGACATCGCTGACTGGAAATTCACCGATGGGGATGAAGAAGTAGGACCAAAACTAGCCAGAGAATGGTTAGTAACTCTTGGGGTGGACGAAAAAGAAATTAATCACATAACTGAAATAATTAAGGATTTGTCATACAAAGGTGCGAAAGTAAAAAGATCGATGAAAACTCTTGAGGGGAAAGTTGTTCAAGATGCTGACAGACTAGATGCTATGGGAGCTATCGGGATAGCAAGATGTTTCGCATATGGTGGTCACAAGGGAAGAGAAATTTACAATCCCGAGATTAAACCTCAACTTCATGATACCGCAGACGCTTATAAAAATAACAAAAGTCCTAGCATAAATCATTTCTATGAAAAACTTTTGTTATTGAGAGATTTGATTAATACTGAAAGTGCAAAGATAATAGCCCAGGAAAGGCATGAATTTATGGAGAGATTCCTAAATGAATTTTATTATGAAACTTCATTATCGCCCATTAAGCTCTCATAAACTCTTCCAACTCTTAAAGCAGCTTTTCCTAGACCTGGGTACGAATCATTCTGTCGACTAAGAGAAATGATAAGTCCCATTCCAGGTTCATCATCCAGAAGTGCATCTTCCAATGAGGCCATATGGATGTCACGAATATGACCTCTTACATGAGGATTATCTCTAAGTTTATTTAAAAATTTAATGACGGGAAAATTATTTCCTCTTTTCTTTGCCGCTAAAGCTATAACACTAGGTTTCAGTAAGTTGTCTAACACAGTCTCATTCACAATCGTGTCATCTGTAGTATTGAATCCACCTTCCGTCATATTTATTCCAAATTTTGCCCCCTCTCGATTATAGTATTCACCAGCTCTTTTTATTAACTTTAGATCTTCTTCACTAAGATCACGTTCATGACCAAAAGCTGTATATGAATGTAAATCTATGTATCTTCTAATCTCTTCGTCTGTGAAATCATTTACGGGATCCCTTCCATCCATCATCAAGCCATCTAATATTCCCGAAGCTACACTCATAGCTTCAACTTTACGTCACGTTGTTTTCAGATTTTCAGGTAATTCATCGATCCATGATGTATTTTCCTTAATTTCTTTATCATTATAGTCTTCTTGTAATGAGTCATTTTCATTGAGTGCATCTACAAACATATCATATGCTACAACTCTTGCTGCGATATCTTGATTATCTTGATAAAAAGTTCCCTTCTGATCAACCACATCTAATAGAGTATTAATAAACGGGTATTTATCATGCAAATCACTAATTATTTCCTCTAATGTAATCCCCTCCTCTAATTGACGCTGTATAAGTCCTGACCTTAGAGCAATATCATATCTGATTTTTAAATCCAAAGCATGTGATAGATCGGCGCCCTCTATAATCCCTCCTATAATACTAATAGCGCCAGCAGGTGTGATGCCCTTGTCAGGGTGGTTATACATCACATCTAATGCTGTAATATCTTCAAAAAGGTCATGGAAACCCCTTCTTGCAGGGCTCATTTCATATGAGTCGGATGTTTGTTTGTCTTCAAAATCCAATGTATTGCCTGGTAGACAATTTTCTCTTCCTCCATAATTTTCCAATATCGGGTTAGGATTGATTAGCGATGGGTGGATGCCAGAAGTGGTTATTGGTCCGGATAGATTAATTTCTTCTCTTCTTCGAAGATAATCACTGAGATGACCATGAACTCTGTCCGAAGCCAACTGGACATTGTCACTATTGGCGAATGTTTCATTTTTCCCGACTCCATCTGAATCTATAGTCATCTTAAAATCGATAAAAAATATAATTGTTATTAAATATAATACAAAGTTTTAATCTAAAAGCATAGCAATTATATTATACCAACATATATAAAATCCTTCCTTCTGTTAATTCAGTCATATCATCTCCCAACCATTTGGAATTTGAATGTTCCATAAGTACTGCCTGCTCTAGCACTAATTTTTCATCTAGCTTAGCGTTTTCATTGAGAACTAAGCAATCAATATCAGCGTTCCAGACTTTTTTATCTAGGAATTGTCGATGTTTAAATGACTCTATGTTTTTCTTGAGCATGAAATTGTTTACTCTGCCTCGCAAAATTGGTATACGATAAACCAATGGACTAGTTGTATCAATTCCAGTTCGAACAAAATCAACTTTTCCCACCAATGGAGAAAGTTGTGAAATCGCACTTAGAAATACTGCATCTTTACCCACTGATAATCTAATCACATCTAATAACCCAGTCAATGCTTGAGCTCGTGTTACATTCCTGGAAAAATCAGTAGTGAACCCAATTGGATAAACAAAGTCTATTTTAAAAACTCGAAAACCCCAATCATAATACTGTTTAAATACGCTTCTTAGGTAGTCCTTCACTTCATTCAGAGTGGGATCCAGAATCATAAGACTCAATGAATCAATAAAATCGAACGGTTGTGTTTTCCTCCCTTCGAATCCTTCAATAAACCAATTTTTGTGGTTCTGGTACAACTGGCTATTAATTGACGCGATTACTGGAGCAATCCAAATTCCTGCTTTTAGTCCCCTACTCCTGATCTCTCTTGCGATATTCTTCATGCCTTTTGGAAACTGCTCTTTATATTCTAACCAATCACCAAATTCACAATAGCCTGCATCGATAAGTAAGGTATCGGTGTTTACTGTCTGTCCAGAATTATTCTTCTCATCGATTTTGAGTAAAGTATTCATCACATATTTTTCATTTACTCTGTTCCCCTGAGCATAATATGCACAACAAATACCGTTGATTTCTCTTTCTACATTGTGGACCTTTGAATGCCTGGCAACCTCCTTTGCAAAAATGTTCTGAAGATTTTGAGACTCACCCCACAAAATTAATATTTTTTCTGAATTAACCTTTTTTTCAGGTTCAAGCTCCACTCCATCTAATTGACAGGTTATACGAATACGAAGTTGACCATTTTCAAGTTTATAAAATATCTGGGTATATTGTTGTGAGGTAGTAACAGCCCCTAAAAAGAAATTCAACTTGTCTAAATCAATACTAGAGAACCATTCAGAAATCATCGAGTCTCCCAAATAACCAAATTCTTCCATAAACGAATAAGGGTTTTGATCCCTCATCATAATAAAATCTGATTTCTCAGTTTTAATGAAAGATTTTACTTTTTTACAACTTCCACTCTGTGTCCATTCATTAATTAAATATTCGTTGGGTAATCCTAGTTTCCTAGGTAGTTTAAAATCTGCAATAACAATTGAATTTATATGTTTGGTTGATTTAGATTTATTCTTAATCACCAAACTCATTAATAACCCCTTTGAAGGAGAATGGATTTTGAAAAATTTCCTTTTGACTTCAAAGTCTTTTCCTATAGGCTTCTGAAAATAATCATTAGTAAGGTAATTATAATAAACTCCATAATCCGAAGTTTTTAAAATTTTTTTAATCCTTGTGTTTAAAAACATATTCAAAGTTTGTAATATTTTAGTGTAACAATTTATTTCTTGAACATACACAAGTCGAAACTCGTTATCGAATCATTAGTATTATTAACTTAGTATAATCTATTAACTTTTTTCTTCATAAAAGATACACTGCAATATCATTAACACCATTTTATGAAAAAGAACTTAGCTTTTGACAAGCTTACAAAAAACGTACCAGTAGTAAAACTCGAAGATAGTGTTTCAGAGATTGAATCAATTCTCAAAAACAATGATAAATTCGAATCAATTTCATATATATATGTAGTTAACGATAATAATGAATTACTAGGGTATTTCTCTATCAAGGAGCTCTTCGTAAGCGATAAAGTTCAATTAGTAGCTGAATTAATCAAGAAGCAGGAAACAATTACCGTACAACCGAGCATGGAGCTTCATAAAGTGGCTCTGAAAGCAATCTCCAATGATCTAACCGCATTACCTGTAATTGATAATGAAAATCATTTTTTAGGTGCAATTACTACAGAAAATATAATTAAAACCCTGGATAGTAAAAGTGTGGAACAAATCTTACGACATGGAGGAATTAGCATTAAACATAAACCTGACGTTTTTAATACTCCTCTTTTAACTTCGTTAAAACATAGACTTCCTTGGTTGATGGTAGGACTATTTGGGGGAATTGCAACAGCCGGAATCGTGAACAGTTTCGAACAAACTCTTGAGAAAAATATTGTTTTAGCGATGTTTATCCCACTTATTGTATACATGGCAGATGCTATTGGGAACCAAATGGAAGCTTTCATAATCAGAGATTTGGATCAAAACCCAAAACTAAATTTTATCAAATATATTTACAAACAACTGGAAATTATTGGAATAATTGCCCTAATTTTATCAATATTAGTCTTTGTAGTTTCATTAATAATATTTAACACACCGAAAGTGAGCCTAGTTATCGCAATCGGACTCTTTACTGCATCAATTTCGTCAGTATTTACGGGAGTAATAATTCCGTATACGTTCTCAAAATTGAAGCAAGACCCAGCTGACGCTAGTGGACCTATAGCTACAATAATCCAGGATTTTTCTAGTCTAGTGATCTACTTTACAATAGCAACGATTTTACTATAAGATAAAACACTACTCATTTCTTGATGAAAGATAAAAAAAATATTTACAGAATCGGTATTCTTTCGATTATTCTAGCCATACTTCTAGTAAATCTATTCTTTTACAGCTTCGCCTTCGATGCAATTGTTGTTACACTCGGACTTTTTGCAATAATATTAAAGAAAGAGAAAGAATTCATATTAGATTGGACACCGCCATTGTTCTTGTTTTATGTATACGAGTTACTTAGGAGTAGAGCAAATAATCTCGCAGAATACTTCTCTAGGCCTTTACTGGATCAAGTACTTATCGATTGGGAAGCTAGGTTTTTCACGATCTCTGACCAGATACCTACTGTATTTCTTCAATACAAATATTCTATGCCTGTTGGAGAGAACTTTATCCCGACTAATCTTGAATATTTCTTATTCTTCTTCTATGTATCCTTTTTCTGGTTCTGGTTAATTGTAGGATTTATGCTTTGGAAGAAAGACCGCAGAGTATTCAAAAAATACATTTATGGACTTATCGGATTCTCAACTTTTAGCACATTGATATATTTCCTCTATCCGTCTGCGCCTCCATGGTTTGCCTCACAAGAAGGCTTATTACCTGAATTAAAGAGAACAATGTACAGCTATAATTATTTAAACACTAGCGGAGTAAATCTGCTCAAGACATATGGCGGTAATGACTTCGCGGCATTTCCCTCTCATCATGCAGCATGGCCATTCTTTGCATGGTTATTTTTAGTAAAGTATTACGGTAAAAAGATGATACCTCTCGTAATCATTCCACTTATAACAATATTTGCCACTTGGTATGGGGCCGAGCATTATATAATTGACTCGATTGCAGGAATGTTATTAGCAAGCATAGTATTCTTGCTAATAAATGCTGATTGGAAAAAAGAATATAATTTCAAGTTTTGGGTAAGACAAAAACCTGATTGATTGAGTAATATATAAAATTTATTACTAAATGTGATAGAATCTGCTGTTTTAATTTTTAACAACTTAAAATGCCAACAGCATCTAATTTATTGGAAACGGAACAGAGATTATTTGATGATACCGCAGGTGGTGGAGATGGAACTGAATTGGCTAGCGCCTATATGCGCGTCGCTGGTGCGGCCTTTCAGCAAGCAGTAAGAGAAATTCAACCAGACGAAGATCTTGTCGCTGCAAAAAATGATCAAGGTGGAAATAATCAAGGCAGTGTAATTAATCCGCCATTACTGTGAGAGGAATCTTCTCTGTCCCCTTGTAAGAAATTCGTGGTATAATACATACATATATACATGTATGTTACACATATGGCCCTAAGTGAACTAGGCGAACAAGATCAACCAACTGAATCAGTAGTACCGAAAAAACCGGTTCTTCCAGCTTGGGCTATAGTATCTGCTATGCTCATCAACAATATGAGTCCTGGAGATATTATTAAAGGTACACTAAACGATGATGGAACCACTACACTGCAAAATGTAGGTCCCAATCAACAAGGATAAAAATTCCAAAATTTTTCATTGGGGCAGTAGAATCTCACATCTGAGATAAGTTTGTGCATAAACAATTGAGTTAAATTCTGTATCCAGTTATTCAGAAAGCATTAACTTATAGAACTAGTTATCTATAGCAGATGAGTTGTTTATAAGAATTCATCAAGTATTAATATTTGAGTTCTACTCGAAATTTCAAATTAATTTATGGATTTCTTCAGTACCAATTGTTAAACCTAAAGATTCTCATTTACGCAAAACCCCACCCTCATCCCCCCACCTCCAAAACACCACACCTTTGAGGTTATATTTTTGTGCGAGTAGCATTCTCTCTTTCACTCCTTCAGGGCTGATATAGACTAATGCACGATTTTCAGTTACGCCCGTTTTCTCGTTTTCTCTAGTGTAGAAGAACACACTCTCACCTTCGAACGTTGAAGATTCTCCAGTGTTGTTTTCTAAAATATCTAAAACCGTATTATACGTGTAAGCTCTTGCTATATTTGAATTTGTACCGATATTTAGTGAAGGATCGGTTTTTAGAGCTAAATCTCCTCCAGTTATTGCGTTTTGGTACCATTCATATGCATAAAGATGGATTCCTAACACTGTTTTTTCGGGTGGCATTTTCTGACTCGCATATTCCAACACATTATTTATCCAACCGGTCGGCCCAATAGGACCTGGATATTTATCACCAGAATAAGTATAGTCATAAGCCATAATCCTGACTTCATCCGCATATTTTGAGATCAAAGACCAGTCTTGTACCTGCCTTGTCTCTGGTCGATAAGAATATCGAATATCATCACCCCACTTGGCAAGTACTGTCACTATCAGAATCTTATTTTTTTTGTGTAATTCTGCAGATAACTTGTTTAAAAAGTTGTAATACAGGTCTCTATCAGCCAAACTTACAGACTCATAATCCAAGTCAATGCCATCAAATCCGTTTGACACAACAATCGAGACAATCGAATCCACATGCCTTTGCATATTAGCAGGAGACTGAAGTACTTGTGAGAACAGATTGTGATCAAACAATCCCACTGTCGGAACCATTCTGATGTTATCTGTATTCGCAAAGTTAATTATCTGAGTTCGATTTGCAGGGTATTTTGTGTTTAAAGTACCATCCGATTTCACTTCATACCATACCGGCGAGATGGTATCGAAATAGTTTGGATTTGAAGTTAATGAATTATAACCACTTTGGGATGCCCAGGTAGGCATCCATCCACCGATATCTAGCTTATTCTTATCCAGGACTACCTCGGATTTAATTAGCTCTTGAGTAACGACAACCTCGACAGTAGGTGTTGCTGTTGCTGTTGCTGTTGCTGTTGCTATTAATTCTTGTGATCTTACTTGAGAGGTGTCAATATACTCTTCAGATCTTGTTTCAACTCGCAATGCATTGATAAAAAAGCAAATAATTAACACAAATAAAATCAATATTAACCCTACGATAATTAATTTTTTATGCGATAATTTATTAATCATAATCCATTCTAACTGAAATAAAGTAAGGATGTTAACAAACGAAAAACTAAAACGTCATTTGGCAAACTTCCCGGTCAGACCTGATATAAAAGTAGCAGTCATTTCTGGGCCAACTGCCATAGGTAAACATACAATAGTAAGCCGACTTGAAAAAACACACAGGTTTTTAGTACCAACTACTACTCGTCCACCACTCAGGGATGAAGTTAATGGTATAAACTATTATTTCGTAACTAAAACGGACTTTGTAAGAGGGTTACTTAACGGTAAATACGCAACAGGTTTTATATTAGAGAATCATTACTATGGTTTTTCTGTTGAAGAATTAGAAAAAGCAACTTCAAGTCAGTATAAAACTATTGCAATCATTTATTATAAAGTTTTAGACCAATTTATTGAAAAATTTCCAAACTCCTTCATTCATTTTATGTTTCCTCCTTTTACAAATAGTGGATTAGAACTTATTAAAAGAAGGATGTTATCCAAGACTGTATGGAATTTCGAACAAAGATGGAGGGACACACTAGAACAAATGAATGCTATGTATGTGGCAAAGCCAACTCTCCTAGAAAAATATCCAAATAGTAAACTCTATAAAATCAAAGATGACAGAAGCACATCAAAATTGATAAAAGATTTGCGAAAATTTTAGTAATCAATCAAATGCTTTCCCTGACATTTGATTGTACTTCTTCCAAATATAATCTATTAGAACTCTAGTAAATGCACCTATGATGACACCGACAATTAGGGATAGGATCAGATCTTGAGTAATAAACGCCACAAAGAAACCCATTACAGCTCCAACTACTGCACCTTCAAGCATCAGAGTTATATATCTCTTCATTATTGTGAATCTGTAGTAGGAAGTTCGCTTTCCTCGATTTCAAACTCGAGTGGAACTTCTGTAGCAGGGGATTCTGTATCATTCTCCTCCATTATCCTTTGTGTTTCAAGATCTTGTTTCAAATAGAAATTTTCCTGGATAGTGTTCTCCATAATTTTATCAATCAACAAAATGTTGACTAAAAACAAAAGTACAACAGCAGATACACCTACGAACAATAATACGAACATAAGTAATTCGTCTTTATCACTTCGCTTGATAGTTTGGGGCAATTTATCCATTATCCAACAAAACTTAATAATTTATATCTTACATTAGATAATATTTTATGAACAATTACAAGGAACGAATTAACTAAATAGGTTATAATCTAACCATTCAATCTTGGAAATAATGATTACAAAGTTATTGGTCTTAGTTCAATTTACAACCCTACTAATAATAGTTATCGTAAGCGATTCATCAGTTTTATCCAACCCAGTAAGTTTGTCAGTTTTCTGTCTAGCACTGATTTTAGGAATAATTCCCATTGTCCAGAAAAATTTTAAAGTAAATGTTTTTCCAGAAACTACAAAAGAAATGAAACTAGTCAAAAAAGGTATTTATAAGTATATACGCCACCCGATGTATTTATCAGTATTACTTGTTGGATTCAGCTTTATTATTGCGGATCCAAAAGCTATAACTCTACTTTTTTGGATGATTTTACTCATCGATCTACATCTTAAGATGGATGTCGAAGAAGCGAATCTAATGAGGTCATTTCCTGAATATGTTGACTATAGGAAATCAACCAAAAGACTGATTCCTATAATTTACTAAGATTCAAAAATGTACAACCACGCAAATCCCGACTATAAATGCCCCATCTGTTTAGCGATCAACGGGGTGGAGAGCGAAGACACCATGATAAAGCAGAGTGATATTTTCTTTCAGGATGATCATATCTTGGGAATTATTAATTCAAAATATGTAGTCAATAATCCCGGACATATAATAATAGTATCCCGGCAGCACTTCGAGAATATTTATGATTTACCAAACGAAATCGGGGCAAGAATTTTAAATATGAGTCGTATATTTGCAATAGGTTTGAAGGAAATTAGAAAGTGTGATGGCATTACTATCCGACAAAATAATGAGCCTGCTAGTAACCAGCATGCATTTCATTATCATCTACACATCTTCCCCAGATTTGAGAATGATAACTTTGAAGAATTATCTCAAAATACTTCTGTATTGGAGTATAAGAAGAGACAGGAATATGCTTCAGACCTGAGAAGGTGGATTAGTAGTAATTATAAATCCCTGTAGTTTTATTTAAAGTATTCTCGTGAGATCCAACTCTTCGTTTATGTGAATTTTATTTACAAAGTCAGGTAGATGGCTGATTAAAACAAGCCCACCTTTGAAACTATCTAATGCTTTTGCAATTACGGGAATATGTCTGAAATTGATATGATTTGTAGGCTCATCCATTATTAATAATCCAGGCTCTTGTAGCATGAAACGTGCATAACACAACAAACCTTTTTGTCCCTCAGATAGATCACCAACTTTTTGTTGTAGTTTTTCTCCAGGTAATAAGAATCTTCCAGCTGCAGCGTATAAATCTTGATAATTATTTCCCAACATAACTGATTTTAATGATTCCAAGGCAGTAGAATCGAAATCAAGCTCTGAAAAATTCTGACTATAATAACCTACCCTTACTCCATCACTGATTTTTGCCCCATCATTGTTTAGAATTGATTTAAGCAATGTACTTTTCCCAATTCCATTTGGTCCAGAAATAATTAACCTACTCCCTTTATTTATTTGTATATTCACTTTCTTCTCAGTTACTTGAGAACCTTTCATAAAACTCACTCTCTCAATCTTTAGTAATGTTCCTGGATAGTTTTGATTTGGGATTGAGAAATCTGGAATCGTTTTATCTTCTCTTCGTACATCAACTAATTTCTCTTTGTCCTCAGCAATATCAGCACGTACTTTATTCGCTAGTCTATTCATTGCAACACTTTTTCCACCCAATTTATTAACTTTAATAAATCTATCTTTAATACTTTTTTCTAATCTAGAATTCAATAACCTATCTCTTTCAATTTTTGCTTCAATTTGATCAAGCACATCATAGTAATTACCTACAAATTGCTCAACTTTATTTGTAAATACATCTAAATTGAGAACTCCATCGCTAAATACATTCAGGAAATCTGCATCATGCGAAATGACAATACATGTTTTTGGGTAATTGTATAAAAACTCAGTTAAGTGCTCTACTCCTGCTTTATCCAAGTTGTTAGTTGGCTCGTCTAATAACAATATATCAGGCTCTTGGATTAATGCATATGCTAATAACAATCGGGCTTTTTGTCCACCCGAGAGCTCCGACACCTCGAGATCAAGATTATTACCAGGAATTTCTAGATTGACAACTCTTAACACATCTCTAATATTTCTCTCGATTCCATGCTTTTTCTCAGGTATTGCTTCTGAAAAATATTCAAGGATAGATAATTTCAATTCGTTTGTAGTAATCATTTGTTTTGCAATTGCGATTTTCGCATTTAGGTCTATGTGGATACTCCCCGACGTAGGTTTACAAACTCCTGTGAGTAATTTAAAAATAGTACTCTTTCCAGCACCATTTTGACCCATTATTGTAATCTTTGAGTTTTTTCTAATAGAGAAATTCGCATCATCTAGAATCACATTTTTATCACTATATCTAAATGTGACATTATCAAAGCGAACTATGACGTCTTGTTTATCCATTTTTCACGTATTTATTAAAAGCAACTTGTATGATAACAGAAAATGAGCTTTATATATGAATCTATACCTACTATAATTAATATTTTAATTCGGATTCAAATTTTTGATTAAGCTATAATTTTTTATTAATATCTAATTTATTTGATATTATTTAGTCACGAATAATTACTAATTTAAAATATTTATACAACAACCTTTATGTCAACATTATTTGCAGTAACGGTTAAATCCATTATTCAGAACGCTGAAGGAAAAGTATTAATTCTTGTAAAAGAACGAAGAGGAAAGTTGTATCTGGACTTACCCGGGGGGAGAATTGAAGGTAATGATACCTTTGCACAATGCATAAAACGAGAATTAAATGAAGAATTATCATTAGGAGGTGATATAAATATTAAGAAACAGATTGGTGAAATCTGGGAATTTCCTACTCAAATTTTCAACGCTAATGAAAGACGATTAGTAGTAACCTTTTTGGTTGAAACAAAATTAGATGGATTAAAACTTAAAGACGAGCATAAGAAATTACTTTGGTTGGATCGAAAAGATATTGATACGATCGAACATGGGGGATATATTCTCTTAAAAGGCTTCAGAGATAGTCTAGTCTCATTTTTTACAACACTATATTCAACCAGTTGAAAGTTACATAATTAGTCTAGGTGGATAATAGTAATGAATGGATTTGATTATTCGTATAATTCGACGTAGCTTTAGCGAAGACAAACTTGTTCATCGAAGCTTCAGCGAAGATGAATGACCCCACGGAGAATCGAACTCCGATTATCGGCTTGAAAAGCCGGTGTCCTAACCGTTAGACGATGGGGCCATCTGCGACAAATCTAAGATAGAATTATATCAATTTAGACGGTATTATTAAAATACAAATTTCTTAATTAAATTACATTTCATTGGAGTGTTTTCTATATAATATTTGATGCAGGACACCACCCAAAACCAAACACATAAACGGATAAACTGGCAATACGTACCACGCTAGCTTAGTTTCCACGATTGTGAAAATTATCAATACAGCAATAATTGCCAACACTGAGTATCTCAGATAATTAACTGAATAAATTTTCTTATACAACAATGCAAGTATCAGAAGTGGCCAAAATGGATTCACCCGAAAATCGAAGAAAACCTTAAGTATATACCAGATTGGATGCCCATGGCCTTCTATGCCTTCGTTCATTCTCTCTAAAATATGATAATTCAAATAAACATCTGTAAACTCAGAACCGTGATTCATAAACATAAATAAGTGCCAAGGGAAAACAACTATCATGAAAGCTAAAAACCCTAGAATTAATTTGATAAATTCTTGTCTGTTGAATTTCCTTGATAACACAAAGAACAATGAATTAATTGCAAGGAAAAGCAATACAAGCGCACCTTTAACTAGAAATCCCAAGCCTAATAAGACACAACTTAAGATCCAAAATTTTCTATTTGTTTGTAATAAAATAAACGATAAAAAAACAAGGAATATCTGGAGTGCGTCTAAATCTGCACTTTTATACGTATGCGTACTAAAATAATCCCCTGGATTAACTAGGATATTATGCGGAATAAGAAGGAAGCTTAATGCAGCTATGAATGCGGACGTTTTATTGGTTCTGGTTTTTAGAAATTGATAAATGATTACAACAATAGCACTGCCAGAGACAGCACTAGGCAGTCGATAAACCCATAATTCGTCTCCCAATACATTCGTGAGAATTCTTGTCAGCCAATACCATACGGGAGGTTTTTCAAAAAAATTATCGCCTTGAAAAAATAAATCGACACTATTACTCTCTTCAACTACCTGAATGTTTGTATATTCATCCCATCTTTCAACTTCAGCACTTCCTAAATTAAAGAAAAGAATTAGCCCACAAGCTAATAATAGAAAAAGGAGAGGTTTATCTATGTCTTTTAATAATTTCAGCGGTTTCATTATGATCAGTAAACCACTACACCGGAATTGTTGAATACTGACCAAAGGGAATCGAACTGCGAGGTACCCACAGTCCATACACCTCGATTAGTGTCATGTAAGATCACATGTGTAGGGTTTTCCATATCTCCTTTCCAACCTGCCACAACAAAGGAGTGCATTCCAGCGATTGCATAGATAGACTGACCTCCCGGAGTTTTCCACGAGATATTTGTTCCTACGGCTCCGTTTGGCGAAGAACTGTAACCATTATGAGCCCAAACAATAACTGGATTCCCATTTGAAACCTCTGTTAACAATGCGGTTCTATTCCAACCTGTTTTAACAGCGCTAGAACGATATTTATTTATAAAAGCACTAATTGGGGACCAGTACACTCCATATCCTTTTGGGTTTCCACTAATATCTCCAACAAATCCTGAGTATGGATTACCCCAAATTGGATCCCCATTGTTATCACTGTATGGGGTAGGATCCTTTGGAATAGATGCATATACAGATTCAGTAGAAAGTGATACACCACGATAACCCAATGCAATCCTCGTGGCATCAATGTTGCAAGAAAAACTATTCTTTTGATAAATTACTGGTAGATCTAGCTTGAAACTTTCTGGTTTTGTTGTGAACTTAAATGTTCTAGTTTGAACAGAGTCCACACCCTTGATTGATTTAATTCCCGGACTAATCGTAACGGTATAAGCTGTGTTGTAAGATAAATCTGCATTTGGATTGAAAGTCATTGTATTTCCATTCCAGTAAAATGCACCTTCGACGGAAGGACTGACTGAGAATTTGCTCTGAGCAGAAGCTTTATCTGCTTCTTGGTTGAAACTAACACTTATATTAGTACCTAATGATATATTCGTAGCACCATTTCCAGGAGTGTTTCCGGAGACTACTAGTTTTCCTATTGTAGAAAACGAATTTTCTATCACCCTTTCTATTACCCCCCCTTTTGCACTTTTCAATCCTTTCTCAAGTCTAATCGAATATTTTGTCTCTTTGGCTAAACCGTTATGTTTGTATTGCAATGTTTTCGCATCAGGCCAGATAATCTCACCAGCCACTGCTGGTTCAATTTTAAATAATTCCCCAACGGAATCTGGCAACATATCTTCCTCAAAGACAATTTTTATCTCCGAATCACTAAACAAACCTTCCCCCGTTGGTAAGATTGATTGTACAAGTGGTTCTTTGATAGTTATGAATTTTCCGTTAAGAATTTCTTCCGGCTCTTTTCTTTCTATGATTTCGTTCTTTTCAAGATCATATCTCAGTAAAGTTCTATTAATCTGATATTGATATTCTTGTGTTTGAGCTAGATTATTTACAAATTTAATAATTAGTACATTATCTTTCTGTTCTAGTTCGTATTGGACCTCTGGTGTGAATTTGATTTCCCATTCAGTGTATTTATCTAATGGTCGGTCAAACGTAAGTTGGATTGGCTCTGAAACTGCCACATCTGCGGCTTCATTTTCCGGGTCAACGCTCTCTAATTTCTGTGAAGGAACTGTGAATGTGTTAGTACTAAATTCCCATCCATCTGCTTTCAATGCGGTTGGATTCTTGATTCCAGCGTAATATATGAATAACTTGGTTTCATCAAAAAAGGTTTCTTTCGGATAAAAAGTTACTCGTCTTTTAAATATGGGTAGCCAATCGTAAACAGGTTCGTTTTTCCATTCACCTTTTATTTCGGGGAAAATATATGGTTTCATATCACCTTCTTTGATAGGCCTATCAAACAATACGCTTACATTTCCGTTATTCTGGTCGAACAAAACATCATCATCAGGATATTCACCTATTGGATATGGACTTTTTGATAAATCTTTATAGAGGAATGCGACAAAAATGATAATTAAAATGTTTGTGGGAATCCAAACATATCTGTAAAAAAAGTATCCTAATTTTCTTATTTTCAGTTTAAATCCGGATGGTCTTTTGTAGTTTGCGGAAGTATCTGCAAATATTTCTGCTTTATCTTTTTTTAATTCATCAACTTTTTTCACTAATTTACTTCTTCTTCTCCTAAAAAGAAAAAGGATGATCCAGACAAAATTTGATAATACGAAAAGTACGACTAATCCTACAAAAAGAATAAATGCATGTTCAAAAGAGATACTGTCATTAATTAGTGTATAAGAAATTGTGTAGTCGTTAACAAGTTAATAATTACTCAGAGTCATCATCCTAACACGTATGAAACAAGATAATAAGAATTGAGAACTCTTAATCAAAGAATCTATACGCATTATTTCTCTATCGAGTTTAGTGTATTATCTAAAGTACTAAAAACAACTGCGCCACTGTCATTTTCATACTTCATAGGTTCGATATATCCGAAGAGACGATCTATATCGATTTGATCAAATTTAGTAAACCAGTGGGGATGGCTCAAATATGTTATAACTTGTGTTTCATCCACTGGGATCGATTTATAGTTGTCATCAAACTTCTGTTTTAATACCTCAAAGTCTCGATTTGTGCTATCCATCCCATTATTTGGATATTCCCATATATTTAATAATGGTTCAATAGAAATATTTTGATCTAATAATGACGGTTTGTAAGGCTTGGTAGTTGATGTAAGAAACCATGGATTTTCAATTTTGTTTGGACCATATACAATTGCCTCTCTTCCTGATGAGTCAATTTTGAAGCCAAGGTCTGATAGCACTCGGAGGTTTTCCTCATCAATAAACCAACCTCCTGCTCTATACGAAACTGGCTTTGGTAATCCATTTACCACAAATTGATCTATTGACCATTCTACAATCTTTTTGAATTCATCATATTCATAAGCAGTTGTTAATACGTCATGACCATTTTCCCTTCCACCCCACCTTGGTTCTGTTTTTGGTTCTAATCCGACAGCTTTAATCATATCAAGATGCATATGTAGATGTAATGCTATCTCATCACCACGTTTCTCCTGGCCCGAAATGACCCAATCTACCATTCTTGCTCTTCTTGATGCATTTATTTCGCTTGCTGCAAATATCCTAGGATTGAAAAACGATGTCATAGGCATATTGTATTTTGCTGCGAGATCATCCAAAACTTTTAAATTTTCTTCAGTAATATCATATCCTTCCCAATCCATTGTCCAAGTAACGAATACAGGATAGCTCACATTGAAGGTAAGCGTATCGCTTTCATAATTTCTATTTTTAATTGTTGTTTTGATACTGTATGTCCCTGGATCTAGTTCGCTCACTGGAATCTGCACTTCGTAGATTTTGTCTTCAATCCTGGAAGGTTTAAATGATGTTTCTTTGTGAGTCGAATCTGTAATTATTACCGAGACGCTTTCCTCTAGAACTGCCTCATTTGTTGAAAGTTGGATTTTGTAATTCACGTTTTTATCTTCAGGGTTCATGTCCACATAATCCTTTAAATACCATTGTCTGGATAATTCAGTCACAATCAAGGAGCTCAACTCTTCACCATGAGTCACTTTAAACTTAAGTGTTTTCAGTAAAGGTTTTTCTATGTCCGAACCCCTTGAGGTTAGAAGCTTATTACCATAATATAGATAATAGTGTCCTAGGGTACTTTCAGGTGCTAAATTTTCTTGAATCTGAAAATATATCTTTGCTGTTGGAGTACCCACCTCGTCTACAAACACATCTAATTCTTGATATTCGTCATCAATAAGATAAACCACTGAGAAATCATATCCGTTTAATGAGCTTTTTTGTTGTTCTATGAGATCTGAATGGTTAATTTGTAAAGCTACCCAGCTATTTTTTGGAATTAAGTGTTCACTATCAGTATTTGTTACCTTTAATTCGGAATTGTATTTATAGTCTTTATTCCACCATTTAACTTCTTTTTCTTCGTTTGCTTCAGGTGCAGTAAAGCCTTTTACAAACCCTTCATCTATTGTTGTTAGCTTGTGTTCATCAGTAATGTTTACTTTGCTGAATAGAAGCGCAACAAGCCCAAGGATAAAAATAATCGCAATTGCTCTGTAAAAATACTTCATCATAGTTCCCAATGTTTTATTTATTATATCATTAATCTTCGATTCAACATGGAGATTGGGTAGTATGGGGATTTGTTTTTTTAAATAAACTACTATGCTTACCATCAAAATCAAAGAAACAAAACCAAAAAATACTAGAATCGCATCTCCGGTTTTACTTCCAATAAATGTTTTATATGATTCTAAGAGAAGAATATGTATAACATAGAAATCCAACGGATTCTTACCGATGAATTCAATTAAGGAAATCCTTTTAGAATTATTTTTAACAAAAGTATTAATTAGTTTGTAGAGAATGATCAATACCTGTACAAATACGACTCCGATGATAAGAAAACTCATTGAAGGAGGCCATCTTTGAAGGAACAGATACCCTTCTCCTATAACGGGTTCCCAAGTTTTGGTTATTGCAAATAATAAAGTCAGAATACTAACTAATAACAGTTGAAGCACCCAACTCACTTTCAGTTTATTGGAAATACCTTGCAACTCTTTACCAAATTTCATTCCAAAAATATAAATCGGGAAGTATTGAAACACAGGAAACTGATAACCCTTTTCATGACCAACAATAAGTGATTTATATTGATTAAATCCTTCGCCGAAATCAACCTGATACAACAACATACCCAATATGTAAACATTGATTCCAACAATTATTACTATTAATGAATTTTTTGTTATAAACTTATAGGCTCTTCCAAATAATACTAGGGATAGACTTAGGAGAATGAATGCGATTAAAAATTCTGTATAAGCCGGAATTAATTTGAATATCAAAATATCACCAATCATACCTGCTAAACTTTCCACACTTACAAACTTTTCATCCAATAAGCTCAAAACTATCGCCACGAAGTAATAAACAATTAATAATTGGAGAGTTTTAATTAATATGTGTAATTTTTTCCTCTGCCAAACCTCAGAAGAACCAGCATGAGAAACATTTGCAATGTAATTTGATGCGCCGGACACATATATAAAGGTCGTAAATGCCACAGTGGCAGTAAACCAACGAATTAGTTCAATTGATAACAAATCTCCGCTATAAAAGAAATCGATACTATGTGAAATGAACATTAAAACGACTGCTAAACCTCTGATTTTATCTAGTAGGGGAAATCTTTGCTTTTTCTTTATGGTTATATGGTTTAACATGTTTATTATTAGTATATTGAAGCACGTAATTCATGTAAAGTTTCGTTTCATGACTAAATCGACAGACGGGAGGTATGTTTACTCATATAATCAAATTGGTAGGATTTAATGACTTGAGTCACTTTCCCTAATACTGTAAAATTTAATACTATTAATAGATATATAATGTTGGAACAGAAAATATCATCAGGAGTTAATCACAAAGTGCCGAGCGATTTAAGAGATGTTTTAAAATCAAATAAAAAGTTATTGGAGAGATGGAATAAATTAACACCACTAGCGCGTAACGAATGGATTTGTTGGGTAACGATTGTGAAGAAGCAAGACACTCGAGACAACCACCTACATAGATTGGAAGAAGAAATTCTAGAAGGGGAAAAGAGACCATGTTGCTGGCCCGGATGCCCGCATAGGAGAGAGAGTGCGAAAAAATGGTTTAAATAAACAATTGTAATAATCAGAAATATAAAAACCCGTTTTTCCTCGAATAACTAGATTTTACATCATTTAATCAATATGTTAGATTTCAAAATAATTTATTATTTCACTGAGTTATGAGCGACAAGTCTGCTAATTTAATTTTCAAAGTGATTGGTGTAATAAATTTAATTATTGGAATTGTGTATGGGTTTGTAGTGATTTTGACAGTTTTTGCGAAGGCGATTTCATCATTCGCAGAGGCAGGAGCAACTGAATATGGATACCTTCTTGAACCAATTCCAACCGAAGAAACAATATTGTTTACTGTTTTACTCTCGGTAATTATGTTTATGCATCTAGCTTCGGGGATTGGGTTCCTGAGGATGAAAAAATGGCAGCCAATGGTATTTACTATCCTTATCTTTCTAGGTTTTCTAGAGTTTATATTTAAAATTGTAAGTACAGGATTTGAAACTTCATATGTTATCACGATATTATTCCAAATCGTTTGGATGGCAGTAGTAGCACTTACCTGGTCTAAGAAGAAACTATTCAGTAACTGAGTCTTGGGGAACTAATTCATTGTATACATCCATAATTCTGTTTGTGATTCTCTCCCATCGATATTTTTTGGCAAATTCTTGTCCTATCTTACCTAATTCCTCCGCTCTAGACTTGTTTTTCACTATTGCTTCAATACTTACCTTCCATGCTTCCTGATCATTTGGATCAATTAATTTCACTGCCCTTGTTGTAAATATTTCAGCTGGCCCCCCTTTGTTAGTAGAAATTACCGGAACACTTTGAGCTAGGGCTTCCAAAACAACAATACCAAATGCTTCATGAAGACTAGGTAACAAGAGCACGTCAGCAGCACTATACATATCAATCTGTTTCTCGGGTGTGATAAATTTTTCACTAAAGATTATGTTATCCATTCCGGAAAAAGAGTTTTTCAGAGTATTAAGATAACCGTCATCCCCTCCTGCAACAAAAAACAATATATTACTGAGTTTTTTTACCGCCATCTTGAGATTTTGAATACCTTTTGCATAACTAACTCTACCCACAATCACTGCAATTCCCTGCCATTTATTAGGATTGATGTTCCACTCTCTATAGAAATTCAGGGCAAACCCATTCGAAAAGAATACATCTTCTACCCCATTAGGAATCTCGATGATTTTATCTTCTGCAATATTAAAATCATTAATCAGTTTTGATTTTTCAGAAGGTACGATTGAAATTATTTTTGAAAAATTCTTAATAAATACTCTCCCTATTATTTTGTCATGGATTTTAATAAGTCTCTCAGCTCCTGGTGTACGCGTTGATGTAGGAAAGGGATTATGAGTAGTGAGGACTAAAGGTTTCTTCCTTAATTTGGTGATAAACCATGCGAGGTAAGATTCGGATTTGCGTAAACCATGAACGTGGACCAAATCATAATCTTCCTTTCGTAAATAATTTAAAATTCCTGGAAAAAACTTATGATAATAACTAAGACTTAACCAGCTCCGAAATCTATGAATTTCTACTCCAAAGTAATTTGTATCTGACTTTGTAATACGCTTTCCTACTTTAGTGGAATCAGAACAGAGGACTTCCACCTCGTGACCATTTTTTTCCAATTCTCTAGATAAGTTTAGTACATGTGTTTCAACACCACCTGTGACAGGATGGAAGAAAGTTGAAATTTGAATAATTTTCATCGGAAATATTACTTTTTATTAAATGTAAACACACCATTATTAAATCCCACCTCTAGTTTGTCATTTTCTCCAATTTCTTCAGTCAATATTTTTTCAGAGAGCGGATTTTCTATATACCTTCGTATTATCCTCTGTAATGGCCTCGCTCCATACTGTGGATCATAACCAATTTTGGCAATTTCCTTGACAGATTCTTCAGTATAATCCACTGAAATCTTTTGTGCACTCAACAATCTACTGGTTTTTTCCAACATCAACCTCACAATGTTTTCAACCTCCTTTATTGATAGTGCTTTGAATACAACAATTTCGTCAATTCTATTAACAAACTCCGGTTTAAAAGATTTTTTTATAACTGCATTCATCTCTAACATCATCTCGTCCCAAGCTTTATTTGCATCAGAGTTTTTATCCGGATCTTTCGATTTCATTTTGATAATCTTTGATTCATTCTGTGTTTGTAAGATTACCGGGTTCGTTTTAATAGGTGATTTATTGATTTTATTCAGGGTATTTATAATCAATTCAGACCCTAAGTTACTAGTCATTATGATAATTGTATTTTTAAAATCAATTGTTCTACCTTTTGAATCTGTTAATCTCCCCTCATCAAATAATTGAAGAAGAATGTTTAAAACGTCTGGATGAGCCTTCTCAATTTCGTCCATTAGTATAAGTGAATATGGTTGCCTTCTAACTTTTTCCGTAAGTTGTCCGCCTTCTTCGTATCCTACATAACCAGGTGGCGATCCAATCAGTTTTGCTACTGAATGTTTCTCCATGAATTCACTCATATCTAATCTGAGCATCGCACCTTCATCTCCAAAAACTAATTCTGTCAATACTTTGGCCAATTCTGTTTTACCAACACCTGTAGGTCCCATAAACAATAAAACGGCTGTGGGTCGACCGGGGTTTTTTAGACCAACCCTTGAACGTCTGACCGCTTCTGAGACGATCTTCACAGCTTCATCCTGGCCTACAATCCTTTGGTGGAGTTTGTTCTCTAGATTCATTAGACTAACCCTTTCTTCCTTTTTTAAACTGGTAATTGGAACTCCTGTCATTTTGGAAATTACTTCAGCAATATCATCAAAAGAGACTTCCGGTGAGCCCGTGCCAACCCTCCTTTTCCAGTCCTCCTCAATAGGTTTCATCTGTTCCTTCTTCTGCTCTATTCTGACTTTTAATTCCGCAGATTCTTTATGCTTATTTGCCCTGGTAAGAGACTCCCTTTCTCTCTCTAATTTCTCAACTTCAAGTTTCAATGTCCTTAATTCTTCCGGCTCGGCGGTCACTCTTAGTCTAACTTTACTTGCAGATTCATCAATAACGTCTATGGCTTTATCAGGTAGGAATCTATCCTTTATGTAGCGATCCGATAACTGAGCGGCGGATATCAATGCTTCATCTGAAATTTTGATTCTATGATGTGCTTCATATCTATCCCTTATACCTCTCAAGATTTCTATAGTTTGTTCAACATTTGGCTCATCTACCAGAATAGGTTGAAATCTTCTCTCTAGGGCAGCATCTTTTTCTATATATTTTTTGTATTCATTTAATGTAGTAGCCCCGATGACTTGAAGTTCACCACGAGCTAGCGCTGGTTTGATCATATTTGCCAAATCAAGTTCGCCTTCCCTCGAACCCGATCCAACAATAGTATGTAGCTCATCGATAAACAGAATTACTTCACGTTCAGCTTTTTCTAGCTCTGTAATTAATTTCTTTGCACGGTCTTCAAACTCTCCTCTAAATTTTGATCCAGCCACCAACATACCTAAATCTAGAGCTTTTACTCTCTTGTTTTTCAATATATCGGGGACATTGTTTGTTGAGATTCGTTGTGCCAATCCTTCAACAATTGCTGTTTTACCTACTCCAGGTTCACCAATTAGCACAGGATTGTTCTTTTTACGTCTTGAGAGGATTTCGATAATTCTTGTAATCTCATCTGATCGACCAACTACAGGGTCAATTTTCCCTTGTAATGCAATATCTGTGAGATCTTTCGAATACTTATCTAACTCCGGTGTCATAGAGTGAGATTTTAGTTTTTCACCTTCTTTATCACCCTCACCTACAAGTTTGATTACCGACTGTCTGGCCTGTGGATGTGTGATTCCGTTTTTCTTTAATACTTGATATGCAAGTCCTTCTCCTTCTCTTAAAATCCCCAGAATTAAATGTTCAGTGCCGATATAGTTATGACCTAGTTCTCGAGCCTCTTGGAATGCAAGTTGGAGAATTTGTTTTGCTCTTGGGGTTATACCTATATTTGTGGTCTCTTGGGTTCCTTCACTGATTAGAGACTCAACATAGCTAATTAATTGTTCTTTATTTAAATTTAAATCCTTTAATAACTTCTCTGTAAGTTCATCTGATTTTAGAAGAGCTAATAGTAAATGCTCACTATCAATATTTCTTTGCTTGTATTCGACAGTGATTCCGGCAGCTTCTTGGATTGTTCGTTGAGTCCTTTCGGAAAATAATTGTGTTATATCGACTCGCTCAGAGGCTCCATTATAACTAGAAAATTGATTAAATGGGTCATCTCCATTTCCAAAGGGGTCCAAAGGATTTTGATCGTTCATACAAGATAATTAACAACTAACTAACTCAGAGAATGAATTTGTTAAGTGTCAATTAATTTTATTTCTTGGCAAGTTCAATACCTTCCTTTATAGGATCAAAATAGTATCCCTGATGCACCGATTCTCGATATTCATTTTGGCTAATTCTCACAATTAACCTGATATCATTTTGTAGCGTAGGAATAACCATCCTACCACCGATAGCAAGTTGACTCTTTATTACAACCGGAATTTGAGACATAGCAACTGAGAGATGTATACCATCATAAGGTGCATATTCAGGTAGTCCGTTACTTCCATCTCTAAATATTACGAATAAATTTACTAATTCTGGATATTTTTTAATATTCTCAATAGCTTTGCGTGCGACGGATTCTATTCTTTCCATGGTATATACTACTCCACTAGGACCAATGGCATCAGCGAGCAATGCAGCCAACCATCCACTACCTGTACCAATATCCAAATATTTCCCAGATTCTTTTACATCCAGAAGCTCAAGCATTTCACATATTAAAGTAGGTTTATTCAGAATTGTCCCATCTTCAATCATCACATCAACATCTTGGAATGCCTTGTCCTTTGCAATCGCCGGTACAAAGTCTTCACGTTGGATTTTTAATAAAGCATTCTTTAAAAGTGGATTTTTTACTACAGGATACTGGCCTGTGGTTAGTACTTGATTTAGGTATTTGTGAGTCCAACTAAAGACTCCAGACCCTCCAAAACTATCAATATCGTTCATAAAAGTTCATTTAATATTAATAAAAAATATTATAGCAAACACATACATTGTTTGCTAACGACTTGTTGTTATCTACTTCAAAATCATTTAACTCTTATTCTCTATTCTAGAAAATATACATAAAAAATTAAATCTAAATTATAGAAAATTACTTCATCTTCCATTTGAATTAAAGTAGAATAAAATATGACATTGACAGGTATTCGCAAAATTCGTTTGATATTGTTATTGATGCTTGGATTAGCATTCCTCATCTTTGGCTCGATTTTAATCTCAGTTTTAAATCAAAAAGATATAACTCCACAAGAAAACTCCTCAGAACAGGAGAATAATTACGAAGATCTCCCCCAAAACCAGCTGAAAACGCTTGACATCGATAACATGAATATTAATCCTAGTACAAATCCAAAAGAAGGTGAACCTATAAGAGAGAACAAAGATTTACTTCGTGAAATATCAAAAGAATCTCAGGAGGCTTATGAAAGAGAAACAAATAAAAATGTTAAAGGAGTAAATACTGATGAAGTTTTGGTACAAAAAATATTTATTGTGATTTGGGATTCAACACAATTCTTTCCAAATTCCGGCAATCCGTAGCGGGAGATTCCGAAGAACTCTCTTACGATCTCAAGGATCTAATGGAAACAGCTTCCATCGAAAAAAGATTCCTAGACTCTAGCAATATAAAGAGAAATGTAGAATTCCGAATAATTGATGTGGTCAAATATTCCGGAATAACCCCCAAGAAGCCCGGAACTCCACCTATAACAAGCCCCGATGGATCTGCTACAAGCGGATCATTCGACTACAACGCTTTAGTTGATATGCATAATCTTTGTCAAAAATTAAATAATGACGAGATTGATGAAGTATGGGTATGGGCGGATAGAACTGGTGGATTTAAAGAATCAATAATGATGGGTCCTAGTGATCAAGTTTTTTATATAAACGGTGAACCAATTGTCAGGAATGATTGTGACAGAGCTTTGTATGTAATGGGATTTAATTACGAAGTTTGGGCTGACCAAGCAATGCATAGTTATGGACACAGAGCAGAAGATACTATGGCTTTCTTCCTTGATGGAGTTCAAAAGCATTCAACTTACCCTGGAAAAACCTCATTTGAATACTTGGGGCTAAATTACGATCCAAATTATACTGATAACCATAGTTATATAGGTACGATTCATTGGCCACATAATGCTATAAAACTTGATGATTCCACTGAATATGATTACGACAACAATACAAATAAATCCACAGATTTTAAAGATTGGAATCCTCAGCATACTGGAGAAAAAAGTAACTTGAATTGTTCTCAATGGGGATGTACTGCACATGGCTATTATATGCAGTGGTTTCAAAACTTACCAGGAAGATGCACAAGTTCAAAATTAAGACAATTAAATGGAAAGCCGATGATAAACATGTGGAGGGCGATATTAAAGAATTCATTTTATGTAGAATCCGATGGATGTGAGACAGTACCAACAAGTACACCCAGTGCTACGCAACCACCTTCGCCAATAGATCCTCCAGATAACGAAGATTGTCAACCCATGCTCGAGTATTGTGATCCTCATGGAGCGAATTTACTTGATGATGTATTTTTTAATCAATCAAATGATGGTAGCTTTGAAAATCCCATCTGTACACTCAAACCTGACGGTTCGTACGATGGCAAAGGCTGTGATGCAGTAAATCAGCAACATACATATTATCAAGCAGATAGATCAGCACTACTTCCAATCAACTCCATGGCTTTTTTCACAAGTGGTGCCGGTTATGACAAACCAGAATACATAGTACAAGAAGTTGCAGGAGCACAACAATGCGAAGAGGTTTTAACAGCGCATGGAAACAATTCATATAAAATATTCTCAAGACAAGGATTAGCCCTTAAAGGAGGGCTATGCCTACCTATGAAACCACATGGTAATCCTACACATTCGGGAATCAACTTCAGAGTCTCACAAGCAACTAAAAACATTTCTGATAATGTTGAAGTTACATTTAGGCTAGGTTATATAACAAGTCCCGTAGCAAACAATTTCTACTTTGACAGTACTCCTTCTCTTCAACAATCTTCAATTACCTGGGTTTCATCTCGCACCATTGGACAGAGTGAGTATGGAAAAGAAGAGGGGTATGCTGCTCGATATGCAGGTGGATTTCTTGAAACAACGTTACCTGGAAATGCAACTGGCTTCTGTTTTATGGCAGAGAGTGTTGGGGGACAAGGTATTAATACGTTCTGGGATGCTGCCTTTGCAAGCATAGATCCAAATTCTTGTGATATTGCCACCGAGCATAAAGATGGTATAGACCGATCATGTGGAGGTTATGCCTGTGGAAATGTGGATCCGACACTTTCGGGCAATGGTTATGTAGACTTTAACCAAGAATATTACGCTTTTGATATGCCGCCCCATTGGAGAGCCACCCAGTGCCATTACGAAACAGAGACAAATGGTGCCGAATCTCCTTTTGGAACTCTCTATGCAGGTCTTGACCTAAATAATTGTGATCCAAATTATTTTGATCCTGCACAACGAAATCTACATCCAGAGATGGATAAAGCGGACGTTGCATGTGCAGATTCGAGGAACTGGATTTATGGTTATGCATGGGCTGGGGGAGTCAAGGACTTTGGGCTACTTCAATACCTAGATTGTGCACTATCCTCACTTGATGGAAATGAAATAGATAAAGATGAGAAAAATGCATTCAAAGGTACAAAAAGTAACCCCTATTTCTGTGACCAAATATTAAAGTCTTATGCAAACTCTATCGATATTGCCATCGACGTTGATCCAGCTTTCAACATCAGGTACAGCAATACTTATTCAGGACTAGTTAATGCGGTTCAAGCTGAATCCGACAGTAATTTCTGGAAAGTCCCACTTCTTGGAAGTGCTGTCGCATCAAGTATTATCAATAATAGACATCCTGAAGCAAACAATATAGATCCGTTTTTAATTAGTAAAAGAAATTCAGGTGCAGGTCTCAACAATTTCTACAAATTCAATCTTGAAGATGAGGCAATTGCAAGAATTGTAAAAGATGAAGATCACAACTACATAGATTCAATAATTCCCCAGAATGAAATATTGATGAAAAATTTATTAGCCGGCGGACCTGTATGTGAAGACATCGTTGGCGACCCAATAACAAAAATTCATTACGGACCGGCAGATGGAGAATCAGATAGAGCAATATTTGGATTTGCAGATGATGCAGGAAGTTTTGAGCATTTAATACATGCAGAAAATAACGACATTACAACTAGACAACTATGCGATTTTCAATTATTAAGTAATCGCGTCGAAGGTGCAGATTGTACAATCGGAAGCATTAAATTTACAGAAGGTAATATAGGTCAAACCCTAGAAGGAGCTGGTGTCATGAATAGAATTACTGTGCCCACATTACCTCCACCATCAGAACCAGGAATACCATTGGATCCCAATTTCGATGATTGCCCCGAGGAAATTATCTGTGGTCAAAGTTTTGGTTGCGGAAGTTCTATGACTGAATTATATAACGTTTGCAAAATGACTATAGATGAGTTCAGTATTGGAATTAGTGGCAATCCATTTATTAGACAAGAATTACCCAATGGTTGGAAGGATTTGGAAGTCTTTGGTTTGAACAAAGTGATGGAGTCCTTATGGCACAACGAAATCACGCAATACAACTACCCTATTCGTCATGAAAATGTTGGTATTGATATAAACCAAGTAGTCAGTATGTATGATCAACAGCAACCCAGATGTAGCATCATGCCAGATAGCAGAAAGCCTGTTTATTGTAGCGATAATGAAGCAAATGGTTCAGCGTTAGACAAGGCACAAGAAGTTTGCAGGAGAGTTCCGCCGTACAACTGTAACTGTGGTCCATCAAACTTCACAACATGTCTATTAAATTGTAAAGCACAATTCAAACCACCACCTCCATTAGAGGATGTAGGTTTACCTATTGAAGGTACAATTTTACCTACACTACCACCTGGTCCTGATGTCACTCAACCATCTGATACGGCAATTCGCCCTATCTTAGACAATACTCATGAGTCATTCTTAGAAAGATTTGTCAAATTATTGGATCCCAAAACTTACCCGGGAGAGGGAGGCAATGATTATGAAGAAGGACAAGTATACAGTTATGATCCTCGGTATACAGGTGGATTTCTTCTTGCGAATACTGGTGGAGAGGCTACTCAGTGTACAACTCAGGTAGGTCCAAGAGCTGGAGAAAGCGTATCCCAAGTAAGAATTGAAAACTATTATGCATATGCAGGTCAACTTGCTCGTATGAACGAAAGAGTGGGATTTGCAGCCACAAATAATGAAGATCCTGATACAGTAAGAGGGATTGAAGTAGACTTGGAAGCTACTGCCAATGCTATTAGAGCAGGGTCAACGGAAATAAGTCAATTACAAGAGTTGATAGCCAGTGGTGGAGATGGATATGATTTCATAGCACTTCCATACTGTGATATGTTATCTGACGAGGAAAAGTTCAATTGCTCAACATCTACCGAAGTCACATGTGATTGTATGATAAGAAGTTGTGAACAAGAATACACTGATAAAGGTGAAATGGCCGCAAAACACATACCAAAACTTTGTGAATTAATTAAACAACAAGATATTGACAGTGGTGCTTGTGTTGGTGACCCGCAAGGATGTGCCTCATATTGGCTATTTAGAGGAGCGGGAGGCTGTGTTGGGGCTTTAAATTCTGGCTATAAAATAAAAAGAGATAGAGATTACGAGAAATGCATAGTAGAACCTAAAACAAACCTGAATTTCAATTGCGATCCTATGGCCAATTATTTAATTGAACAAGGTTTCGATACTGCTGAGTTGAGACTAGCAGCTTGTGATGACATTCTAAATGATCAACAATGCGATTATGAAAAATTCGGTGTTCATCTTATTACAGGTCCTATTCAACAAGAGAATTATACACGAGCTGATACCCTAGGATTAGGTTGGAAGATGGAGGTTATAGTTGATGATTCTCCCGAAATGGTAAATGCCATGGCAGATTCTGTAAATTCCTTCAGTGGTAAAACGGTATTTAGATTCTGTAACGCGGATCAAGGGGAAGCAGGTTCAAAAATTCAAGATCAAAGTTGTAAATTCCGTACAGAAATCACGGGTTCACCAGCTGAATCAGGTCGTAAAACAGCAAATATGATTTTACAAGTTGCAGAAAAAACAACAAAAGCTTTTCTAGTATCTCCCATAAATGAGCCAGTTTCTGAACACTGGTTTGGAGGAGATTTGAATGATGATTCTAATCCTACAACCATGGCAGATGCATCAGAGTTCTACACAGCATTTGCAGAAGTTCTAAACGCTAATCAAACCTTACGTAATAAGATAGAAATCGGAGGACCTACATATAACGTAACGGCTTTCGGAAGTTACGCTAATTTCGAAAAGTTCCATTCGGAATTCAGTGCAAAAGCTCTAGTTGATTACTGGACAATCAACATTTATAACCATGATGATTTACCTCCGGCTATAAATAAGATTGAAATTCAATTTGAACATGTTAAAAGTGTTTTCAATGATGCAAAACCTATCGGAATAAATGAAACAGGAGATTTCCAACACAATATTTTACGACTAAGAGATAGTTTTGCTATCATCGGACCCGACCCAAGACTTAAGTATGCGCTCTTGTTTAATGCCTTTGGTGGTTGGGGAGACATGCGAGGTGCACCACTCATATTGACTGACGTAGAGATAAAGAATGTACTTTCTGACAATGGTGTTTGTAAAGATATTAAAGATCCGATTTGTTATGAAGATCCGAATGGAGGTGGAAATTTAGTAGCAAATCCACTACCTTTTGCTCAAAATTTCACTCAAGTATACGATCAACTCCTTGCTCCAAGTTCACCAGGTGGTAGAAGTTGCTCCGATATGCCACCAGCAGCTGGAGATTACTATGAGCCAAATGACGTAGGAATGATTTGTCAAGGATACGAAACCAGAAAAGCATTGCCAGAATATGAATTTTATAGAGGAGCATTACGCAGGTGTGGAATACCTATACCTCAAACAAGATGGACAGAAGAAAACACCTATAATTCAGGTGGAGATCTAAATAAAGTAAAGACGGCAATACTAGCAAAAAATATTACATATATGGGTAGGTCTCTAAATGAGGCTGATGAAAGTAAATTAGAACAATTGTTATTACGAGCTAAAGCAGAGAATAGAAATCCAATGGTATTGATATCAATTTGGGCAACTGAAAGTATCTTTGGACTCTATGGTAACAAAAATGAGTTTAATTGTTTTAGTGATCCGCGTCCGACAGATTTCAATTCTTCACTCGAATGTGTTCTCCGAATTCCTTATATGGTCGATAGGAGTACTGATGAATTTATAGATCGTTATGGTCCATATTGTGACAACGAAACCCATGCAACTGGTGAAGGTGATGGTGGAGGAGAAATAATATGTCCAGATGATGACGGCACAACTCCAGGATGTTTAGTTGCACCTATTAATACAGGCTATACAGTAACGCAGTGTTTCGGAACTACAAATGCAAAAGATGCCACAAATGCGAACTGCTTTGCTGCATTTCCCTACGTAGAACTCTTAAACACATTGTATGGTAAGGATGAAGTGCCTTTTCATTCTGGCCTGGATATAGGCGGAGCGACTCCGGAACTCAGGAAAGTTTTCTCATCTGGAAAAGGTGTAGTAAGAAGTGCTGGATTTGACTCTGAATGGGGATTTGGGAACTATGTAATCGTTGAGCACACGATGTCCAACTCTGGAACTGTTTACTATACATCCTACGCACATCTCGACTCAATCTCAGTCACCAATAATCAAACTGTTGACCATAATACTCAAATTGGAGTAATGGGAAATACTGGTAATAGCGATGGGATACATCTCCATTTTCAAGTTATGAAATATGATAAGAAAATTGAAGGAGATGTTAAAAAAATACTTGGTTACGTTGGATCTAGACCAGAGCTAGTAGACCCTACTGATATCATGTTGAGGGATCGAAGTCTTGCTGACGAGAACTGTTCCATACCCGAAGAAGAACCGGAAGATGAAATAACTGCAGAAGGTATAACAAGATTTAACCTCGGAGGTATGATAGTATTAAAAATTGATAAAGATGAATACACCCCAGCACTAGAGTGGGATGCAAATGGAAAAATTCTTAGTTCATGGGCAAGTGCTAATAATGCTCAGGTGATAATAAATGGGTCGATATTTGAAGGTACGTCTCCTCTTACTTCATCTGGAAGACTCAAAATTAGAGGGAATATAATACAAAGCACTACTAGTGGAGGATTCAATGCAACAAGCGGTCAAGGTTATCTCGGTTTTAGTTCAAATGATTTTAGTATAGACTCAAGTCACAATTTCAGTTTTAATTCTGATTCCAATATACTGGAAAGTCTTCCTGTATTAATACTAGATGGACGAAAATATACATCAAATACTCGAGTTTCAAGAAAAAATACCTCTGTTGGATATGACGCAGAAGGTAATTTCATTGTGGTTATAGTACCAACAGAACAAACGCATTCTTACTCAAGAATTGCAGACTTAATGTTGTCATCTGGGCTTGGAGTAAAATCCTTACTTAATTTAGATGGTGGAGGTTCAACAGGATTAATTATCAAAACACCAGGACTAGAGATGAACTCATCCTCATCCCTACGGGCAATACCCGGAATAGTGACTTTTAAGAAAAATTAAATGCAATTAGATAGAACTAAAGTAAAAGGGAAAGTAACTAATCTCGTAACGGGTAGAGATGGATCACCTTCACTCGTGCGCGAAACTAGAATAGTATTATTATTAATATTTATACTGTTCTTTATTGCTGTTATCTATATATTATATATTTCTGAAGATAGCCCACTAAAACTCGATAAAGATAAGAATAACCAATTAATGGGCAGAGGTTTAGGAGTACCTTATACAACACCGAGAAAAGTTGGATGGGAAATTGAACTACCTGAAAACTATAGTATTAAAGATAATGATAATTTCGAAACAGAGTACTTTGGGATTTATTACAATAATCTAACTGAGCGATATTATGTCAACATTTACAAAGGAGAAGATTATAAATTTGAGGAAATTAAATTATTTATTATTGACGAGGTCATCCTTAAAGTTAAAGACTTTGAAGAGTATGACAGATTTCCAAATGGAGTTATAACTTTTATAGATCGGCGTGGAAGTGAAAATGAAGAATTTGATTTTAAAACATTTGAGGCCAATCCTTAAATGTTAAAATCTTTAACATCCAATATTTCAGATTTCAATTCGTTTCTTCTTTTTATCTCAACACCCTCTCCGGTTCTTTTTGATACAACCATTCTCCAAGGAATCCCAATCAAATCTGAATCTGCGAATTTTGAACCAGGATTAATTCCTTCTCGATCATCGTAAAGAACTTCAATACCTTGTTCAATTAGATATTTATATGCTTCTTCCGCTTTAGCTTTAGTCTCTGCGTCTTCTAAATTTAGTCCCAATAAATGTACCTTGTAAGGAGAAACTGCATCAGGCCATATGATGCCTCTATCATCATGGGAGACTTCTACGATTGTTGCCATTGTTCTACCTAGTCCAATTCCATAGCATCCCATAAAAAATTCTTTTGACTGACCATCTGAATCCACAAACACTGCATCTCTCATTTTCTTTGAATAGTGTTGACCAAGTTGGAAAATATTTCCTACTTCTATACCCTTCTTTTCTACTAACTTGGATTTCCCATCAGGTGAAACGAATCCTGTTTGGGCAAGTGCTACATCCCCTTCAAATTCATGTTTAAAATCTCTACCATAATTAACATTTATAGTATCAGTCGATGCTTCTTTCTGCCCTCCAATGAAGTTTCTTACAGTCAATAGAGAATTATCTGCAACGAATACAACATCATAACCTTCATATCCCCAAGAGTGAACCCATCCTGGTTTTGATCCGATAGATTTTATATCTTCATCGGTTGCATCGTCTAACAATCCAACTAAGTTGAGTAATTTCTCTAATTTGTTTTTATTTACTTGTAAATCACCTCTGATGGTAACAATATATAGTTTCCCATCAACTCTATTTTTGTAAACTACATTCTTCAAAAATCTCTCAGCAGGTAATTTATAATGTTTAATATTGTCTTCCATTGTTCTGACCCATTCAGGTTGTTCCACATTCTCAAGTGCTTTTAATTCTTCCTCTGAGTTTATAGGTTCTAATTTGAATTCTGCGACATCCTCATGTGCTATGTAGTTTCCATCTTCAGAGGCGAAGTATTTGCTTTCTCCGACTTCACATTCGACATCGAATTCATGACAGTATTCTCCACCGAAGTATCCATTGTCGGCAGGTACTATATCAAACTTCAAACCAACTCTGGTAAATATTTTTGAATAGGTGTCTCGCATCTTCTCATATTCTTTTTTAAAGTCTTGATCATCTGTATGGAACGAATACGCATCCTTCATAATGAATTCCCTTACACGCATCAAGCCACCTCTAGCACGTAACTCATCGCGAAATTTGTAGCCCATTTGGTACACATTGAATGGCATATCTTTATACGTTAGTTGAAATCTCCTGACAACATCGACAAACATCTCTTCTGCAGTACCTCCGAGCGCGAACTTCGCTCCTCTTCTATCTTGCACAGTCATTAATTCATATCCACCAGATTTATCTCGATTTGTCTCTTCCCACAACTCAATAGGATGTAGCACAGGAGCCGACATTTTCTGTGCTCCTGATTTATCCATTTCTTCTTCGACAATTTTAACTATCTTGTCGAAAACTTTCTGTCCAAGTGGTAATAAATAATATCTCCCGGCTGTTGATTCACGAATAAAACCTGCCTGATAGAGGAGTTTATGTGAGTCCTGAGACATATCTTTAAGTGGCTCACGAACTGTTTTCCCGAATAACTTTGAATAACGCATATGAGTAACCTAATTTGAAAGTACTATATCAAATAATCGCCAAATTGAAAAATTCAATCAAGAACTAAACTTAGAAAACAACATAAAGTAGACGCCTTTCTTTAAAATGGAAGATCGTCGGGATCAATTATCTCTTCAGCATTACTCGCTTTTGATGATGTAGATTTTGACGAACTACTTTTTTCATAATCGGAAGAACTTGAAGGTCCTTGTTCATATCTACTTATCAAACTAATAGTTTCTGCAACAATCTCAGTTTTGTAGTTTTTCTTGCCTTCCTGATCATCCCATGATCGAGTCGTTAATCTCCCAGATATATAAAGTCGTGTGCCTTTTTTAGCTCTTTGTGCTAGTGTTTCAGCCTGTCTACCCCAAACTACTACATTATGAAAATTGGTTTCTTCTTGCCATTCGTCGCTATTTTGTGATTTGTATCTTCGATTAGTTGCAACACCAAATGATAAAACTGATGTGCCAGTACCAGTAGTTCTCAAATTTAAATCATTTGTAATATTTCCAATAATTTCAGCTCTATTTAAGTCTGTAAACATGATATTCTAGATAAAAATTAAACTATTTAAATAAGACGTAATTCGTCATTCTGCTTACTTTGATACACTTTTGTCCTCAGAATATTATCCCAATCAGAAAAATTATCCTCACGATTCTTACTTTTCCTCACAACTTTTTGAAAAATGCGGACTTGTGACGATGAACTATCTAATTCACTGACAATTGCGGCTTCGATTGTTGAAGGAACTACGGGAGAACCAAATTCCAATGTGCCATGATGTGAAAGTATTATGTGTTTTAGAAGCATAAGTTGCTCCTCTTCTAAAATTTCCTTAGCACTATTTTCGACAAATTCTAATCCCAGTGCGATGTGACCTATCAAATAACCTCGAGGAGTCCTTTGAACAACAGTGCCTTCTACCGAGAGTTCATCTAACTTTCCAACATCATGCAGGATAATTCCCATGGTAACAATATCAAAATTTGCTTCCGGGTAGTATTTTTTTAGCGAATTTGAAAGTTCCAACATTTCAACTACGTGTTCAAGAAGTCCACCTCTAAATGAATGATGAACGTATTCGGCTGCAGGGTGAATTTTGTATCTAGCACGAAATTCCTCATCTTCAAAGATTGAGAGCAAATATTCTTTAATCTTCGCATCCGATATTTCTTCAATAAATTTATCTAATATTTTCATCAAATCATCTAGATCAAAATCACTTCCCTCAACATATTCATCAAGAACTGCCTCACTCACTCCATTTACTCTATCAATATTTAGTGTCAAGGCTCCTTTAAATTCTTCAACCACAGCATCAATTACTACAACTTTTCCAACTTTCAAAGAGGATTTTTCAACCTGAGAAAATTTGTCTCCCCAAATATTTCCGGTGATAGAGCCCGTTTTATCGATCAAAGTCACTCGATAATATGGCTTTTTAGCTTTTGTTTCTGTTAATTGAACTTCCTTGACTGCGAATGTCTCACCACTTAAGGACATGCCTTTTTGTAGGTCAGATGTATAATACGTTTTCATTAGAATCTATAAACTATAGGAGAATTAAATATGATTGCATTCAAATAGTCAAGTTAAGCGTTCAATCCTAAGTATTGTTTGACTGCGCTAACGAGGTCATCAGGTTCCGTCTCAGATTTAAGAAGATATCCTGCAGCTCCGATTTTCATTGCTTTATCTACTGCTAAATCACCGCCGATATTAGTCAACATGACAACTTTAGTATCACGGTATTTGTCAGGAAATCGTTTAATCTCTTCTAAGATTGAAATTCCATCCTTGTCAGGCATCACGATATCCAGCAGTACAAGATCGTATTTAAGATTTACTAATCTCTCGAGTGCAACAAGACCCCCTTCAGCACCGTCAACTTCGAAACCTTCTTCAGCCAAAATATCTTTAAAAATCTCCAAAGCATCTGGTTCATCTTCAACTACAAGTATTTTTCTTTTGTCTTCCATTTTTTAGGCAGATAATAATAACTATGAATATATTACAATGTATGAAAGAATTTTACTAATTTTTAAAATAGTTGAGAAGAGAAATTATTACCATAATAAAAATAGTACGTCAACCAGTATAGTATTACCACACCTATAGATGTGAGTATTTGTGTCAAATTTTTTATTGCTCCTCCGAAATTAAATGTTAATGTTGAGAAAAATATTTTAATTAGTTTAATAAAAAATTGAAAAACTGTAGACACTGTTGTAAGCAATAATGCAAGAAATATAGCTTCTCGCACATCTTTTGTGTAGAAATAATAAATTCCACCCACTACTAATAGAGGAGAAACCACAACATTTAAAATAAAATTCAACAACTTCATATTATGAACTTAAGAACTTATAACTAAACTCTAATGCTTTTTCTAAGCTTTGTAAATCGAAATTTTCATTTACTGCGTGCATGTTACAATCTTCGTTAGCAAGGGCAACCATCAAAATGTCAGTTTTTAAAATATTTGTAAACTCTACGACTATTGGCAGGGTGGCCCCATTGAAATCATATAAAACGTCTTTTTGATAAATATTTTCCAGTAAATTGGTGGCCTTTAATGTATGTTTGTTATCAGGATTAAGCGCAATGGGCTTAACTGTCCCTTCTGTTTTATCAGGTGATGCGAATTCAAAATCCACATACCTTGGTAAAGTATTCCTGGCATAGTTTTTAAACTTTTCCAATACTTCGTCCGGATCTTGATCAGGTACTAATCTGAAATTGAACTTGATAACTGTTTGAGACGGTATGCTATTTCTGTAACCTACCCCTGTGTAACCGGATTCCAAACCAGTCACTTCCATGGTAGGTCTTAAACCAACTTGTGAATAGATATTGTAACCATCCTCTAATATACTAGCTTTCGTACCTGTTAGCTTAGTAAATTCATTAATGTTAAATGGTATTTTCTTAGTTAATTCAAGGTTTACTTTACTTGGTTCCTCAACTTTGTCGTAAAAACCGTCAATATTGATAAGACCAGCTTCATTTTTCAATCTGCTAATAAACTCACTAGCCACATAAGCCGAGTTTGGGACTGCTCCTCCAAACAATCCGGAGTGTAAGTCCTTATTCGAGGTTTTAAGAGTTAGTGTTGTGTTAAAAACACCCCTTAAACTCATCTCTATTGTTGGATGGTTTTTTAATAGTGCGCTATCAGAAACCAAAATGAAGTCGGATTTGAGTTTACTTCGGTACTTTTGGAGTAATTTACCAATATTTGGAGAACCTGTTTCTTCATTTCCTTCAACAAGAAATTTAATATTGTATTTGAGGCGATTTTCTTTCAATAATTGAAGAACACTTACCAGATGAACAAGCATCTGACCTTTGTTGTCTACAATTCCTCTTGCGTAGAGTTTTCCATTTTCATTTCTCACTCTAAATGGATCATTTCCCCATTCAGATTTTGAAGCCGGTTGTACATCATAATGGCCATAAATTAACACGGTGGGGAAAGTAGGATCAATAACTTTCTCAGTAATTATTACAGGGTTATCAAAACCTTTAATTATCTCGGAACTAAAACCATTACTTTGAAATAGTTGATTCAGCCAATTAACAGTTTTGTTTATCTCACCAGCAGAATCTATCGTTGAGATTGAACGAAATGAAACATACTCCTTAACCAGAGAAAGATAGACTTCATATAAGTCGTCGAACATATTATTTCGATTAACGATATTTGTTGGCGATAGAGACCATAGACTGTTTGTCCCTTTTTTCTTTGTTAGACAGTATGAAAGGAATAACTTCGTTATAGATTGTGTTGTCATCCTTGATTACAAAGATTTTTCCTCCATATTTATTCACTATGTTTTGATAGAAAGCGTATCGCTCTAAGTCATACCTTGCAGAAATAATTCTTTCTTGAATTTTTTCGTTGACATATTTCTGTTGCTCCGGTGTCATATTCTCAAACCCATCTCTTCTTCGTACACGGTTTTCAATAAGTCCAAAGTTGCTTAATTCAACATGTAACATAATCGGCATAAATCCAGGCACTTTCACCATAAAGTTTGCAAGATTTTCAAGTGTGATAGCCAAAGTAATGTTTTTATCTCTATTAAGGGCGTAATCTTGTCTTCTCCATCCGTAATTTTTGTTAAGATACTTAAGTGTAAAAATAAAATCCGGCAACATAGCTTGAAAAGCCTCTTTTGAAACCGGAACAATGTTTGTAGCACCTTCTTCCTCTTTCCTTAACTCTGCTCTGTCTGTGTATTTCGGCCAAGGATAAAAGCCATGTTTGTGTTGTAATTCTAGCTCTAGAAATGTTTTACCTACACCAGTTATTCCTACTATTACAAAATTTTGAAGCATTGGATTAATATAAATTAAAAATTATTCGGTTGTTTGTGTTTGAGATTTTGCTAAGTCAATTTTCTCTTGGATTGCATTTCTGAGTTGTTCTTCGGGGTTAGTTGACATGGTTAATCTTTTACCATTTAATACAAAAGTAGGAGTAGAGTCGTAACCTCTATCTTCTGCTTCTTTGGCATCATTGTCAACTCTTGCTATCACATCTGGGTTCTCTAAATCACTTTTGAATTTATCGATGTCCAACTCTAGATCTTGTGCATATTTAAGTAGGTCCTCTTCTGTAAGATTTTCCTGGTTTTCAAATAGAATTCGATAATACTCGATAAATTTGCCTTGCTCTCGTGCTGCTTCAGATGCTATTGCCGAACTATAAGCGTATTCATGTATGGATGTAAGTGGTAAATGCTTATATTGAAAATCTAGTTCCTCCTCACTGAATTCAGAACGAACTGTCTCCACAACCTCAAAATAAGCTTTACATGCTGGGCATTGAAAATCGGAGAACTCTTCTAATACGATTGGAAGTTCAACTACTTCTTCAGTTTTATTTGATTTAATAAAGTAGACTAAACCTACAAACAATCCGATACCTAGGACTATTGAAACAACTAAAACAATATTTGTATTTAAATTTTTCATAGGAAAATAATTAATAGAAATCACATTCTAGCAAAGATTACAATTTCACACCATTACTCAGGCTGATATTTGTTATAATATTACATAATAAATTTAATAATTAAAAAAATGTTTATAGATCCACTTTATATTTTATTTGCTTTACCTGCCCTTTTGTTGGGGATTATCGCACAAATCTTGTTAAAGATCTGGACAAGTCAATATTTCAAAAAAACTCCCATTAGTAACTTCAATGGAGCCCAAACGGTAGAGAAAATTTCCAATAATCATAATTTTGACATTAGTCTTGCACTGACCAATCAACACTTGGGGGATAACTACAATCCAACAAATAAAGTACTTACACTTTCAAGAGATATTGCAGAAAAATCTTCAATAACCTCTGTGGGTATAGCTGCACACGAACTGGGCCATGTTCAACAACACATGACAGGAAGCTTACTCATAAGAATGAGATCAACGCTAGTACCTGTTTTGAATATTGGAACAAATATTGGATATTTTATGCTTATTGGAGGAATAATTCTTGGACTATCAGATTTGGCTTGGCTAGGAATTATTTTGTTTTCAGGTGCTACATTTTTTAGTATTATCACATTACCAATTGAAATCGATGCAAGTCGTAGAGCTCTTAATCTAATAAACCAAGAGCAAATACTATTACCGCAAGAACTCCCAGGAGTAAAGAAGGTTTTATCAGCAGCAGCCTTGACATACGTTGCAGCAACTATTCAGTCTATTGGGACGCTTCTATATTTCATCCTTAGGGTGCAAGGTATTGGGAAAAGAAATTAATCTCTGATCAAGCTATCACCAGTCATACCTGGAGATTTTTCTAATCCAAGAAGCTCTAGAATTGTTGGGGCAATATCAATCAAACTAACTCCTCGTTCAAGTTCAACATTCATATTTCCTACCATTATGAACGGAACTTTTGACAAAGTATGTTGTGTATGAGGTTGATTATTTTCATAGTCCCACATAATTTCCGAGTTTCCATGATCTGCGGTTACCATCAAAACATATTCATCGAGTTTACTTTCTATCGATTCATAGATTTTGAACAAACAGTGATCAACTGATTCTGCAGATACAACAGCAGCATGATAATTACCTGTATGCCCAACCATGTCTGGGCTACTAAAATTGGCAACTATAAAATCATATGAATCATGCATAATTGAATTTGTAAGTTCTTGTGCGATATCATAATTTCTCATAGTTGGCTCCAATGCATACTTTGGTTTGACATAACGATTTGATTCAAACATTTTCCATGTTTCTTTGGGCAGTTCAACTTCTCTCTGTCCGTTAAGAAAGTATGTAAGATGTGGGAATTTCTCTGTCTCAGTAACATGTAATTGTTTCAGCCCATTTTCAGAAATCACTTCAGCTAAGGTTCCGCTAACGTCATCACGAGGAAATGCGATATTTAATGATTCAAACTCTTCACTTGCTTTAACAAAGGATGTGATTTCAAAGTTCGGAATATCTTCTTGTAAAATTCTCTTTATTATCTGATACTGTCTATCAGTCCTATAATGCGTCATTATAAGTCCGTCATTTGCAGACAATAAATATTTACTATTTAATATATATTGTTCAAAGTATTCATCAGTTCGATTTCTGTTATATTCCAAATTAACCACAGACTCCCATTTCTCAATTTCATGTCCTTTACCCTTATATATCAACTGGAAGGCTTTATCTGTCTTATCCCAATCTCTATCTCTATCGAGAAATACTCTGCCTTGTAAAGTGCTTATATAGATTTTCAATTTAGGTCTTTTACTTATTTCTCTCTCCAATTGCTTCATATATTTACTGATTGACTTAGGGGCTACATCTCTACCATCCGAAAAAATATGAAGGCTGATTGGATATTCAAAATTTAATCTATCTAGCATTTCTAGGATTGCTATGAGGTGTCGAATATGACTATGTACCCCTCCATCACTTAAGATACCCATTAAATGCAATGTGGATTGATTTTTAATAACATGATTAATCGCGGTTAATATCGCATTATTGGAGTAGAATTCCCCCGTCTCTATATCTTTGTCGATTTTGGGGAGTTCTTGCCAAATAACTCTTCCTGATCCAATAGTTAAGTGGTTTATTTCTGATGTTCCAAACTGACCCTCAGATAAACCTACGGATTCACCATCGGTTTTTAATGATGTGTTTGGATAATCTCTGATTAATCTATCGAAATTTGGAGTTTTCGCGTTATCGATTGCATTGAACTTATCAGGTGGAGCAATTCCCCAACCATCCATTATCAAAAGTATTACTTTTTTTCTCTTTTTGGTCATTTTATTTTTTTAATAATCCTCTTTCTATCTCCATCAATCTATTGTATTTTGATACTCTCTCACCTCTTGTAGGACCAACTTTTATAAATCGACTACCAACTGCGACTGCAAGATCTACCATTGCGGAATCATTTGTTTCACCACCACCTCTGTGTGATGTAGTTGTCATCAATCCATGTTTATTTGCTAACATGCAGGTATCGACAGTCTCCGTTAGCGAACCTGCTTGATTTAATTTAATCAGAATTGCTGATATCGCCTTCAAATCTATAGCTTTTTGTAATCTTTCTAAGTTTGTAACTGTAAGATCGTCTCCAATGTGCTCGACATTATGTTTCTTTGTAATAGGAAGCATTTTCACCCAATTATTCCAGTCATCTTCATGTAACATATCTTCATATGTGACAATTGGATATTTTTCTAGCCAACTTTCATAATATTCTAACAACTCATCAGCTGTCAGAATACGATTTTCTACTTTTAAATTATATTTTCCATTTTCGTAAAATTCACTTGCTGCCGCATCTATAGAAATGCCTACATCTTTACCAGCGGAGTAACCTGCATTTTCTATGGCTTTAGTAATATATTTAAAAGGAGCTTCATTATCTGGGATCCCATTTGGAGCAAATGCACCTTCATTCCCCACATTTGTAGACAAGTTATTCTCTTTTAAAACTTTTTTTAATTGATGGTAAATTTCAATAACGATACGAACTTGTTCCGAAGTGGTTTGATTTCCAATAGCCGAAACACAAAATTCTTGTAAATCGGTAGTATCATCTGCATGTTTTCCTCCTTCAATCATCACAATCATTGGTGCAGGAAGCCTTGAAAGATCAACTCCTGTATTATATTTATCAATTATGTATTGATAAAGTTCTTTACCTTCCAGCGTAGCTGTCGCTCTTGCTACTGCAAGCGAAACAGCAAGAATGCTATTCCCACCAAGTTTTGCTTTATTAGGGGTGCCATCAAGCGCAATCATTAATTCATCAATCTTTCTCTGTTCACCAGAATCCATTCCTATCAACTTGGGGGCTATAATTTCATTTACATTTGAGATTGCCTTCAAAACTCCCTTTCCATCATATCGTTTCTTATCTTCATCATTCAGAACGACAGCTTCGTGCGAACCAGCTGAAGCTCCATAAGGAACCGAAGCTTTTCCAATATGACCTGAATCTAGGGTGACTTCAACCTCTAGGGTAGGATAACCACCAGATGCAAGGATTTCATAAGCACTTATTTGGGAAATTTTTGCCATTTATATAACGATAAAATATTAAACCGTTGAATATTATATGCCTATTTTATTGTTAATGTAAAACTGTATGAATTATTTATGATTTATTAATAATTACAAAAAACAAGAATATGCTAAAATAAGCTATATTAATCATCTCATCATGTTTACAGCATTATTCACCAGTTTTTTCGTCGTTGTACCAGTTATTCTGTTTTTCATTCTACTTTCTGCAGTTTTTACAGTAGAGCAACAAACAGTCGCCATTATAGAAAGATTTGGTAAATTCGTACGTATGGCAAAACCAGGGCTTAATTTTCGCATACCTTTGATCGATAGAGTTGCTGGAAGGGTTACTTTGAGAATTCAACAACTTGACGTAAAGGCTGAAACAAAAACGAAAGATAATGTGTTTGTTACTGTTATCGTATCGGTACAATACTACATCCTCCCTGAAAAAGTTTACGAAGCATTTTATAAATTAAACAATCCTGCTCTACAAATAAACTCTTATGTTTTTGATACTATCAGAGCACGAGTCCCAAAAATCACACTAGATGAGTTATTCGAGAGAAAAGAAGAAATTGCACAAGCAGTAAAGGAAGAGTTGAATGAAACAATGGTGAATTTTGGTTTTGAGATCCTGAACTCACTGGTTACTGATATTGAGCCAGATTTGAAAGTAAAGGATGCGATGAATGAAATCAATGCAGCTCAGCGATTGAGAGTAGCTGCGAGTGAAAAAGGTGAAGCAGAAAAAATTATTAAAGTAAAAGCAGCCGAAGCAGATGCAGAGTCGAAAGCATTGCAAGGAAAAGGTATCGCAGACCAACGACGAGCTATCATTGAAGGTCTTAAAGAATCTGTTGATAATTTTCAAAAAAGCATTCCGGACTCAAGTGCTCAAGATGTAATGAACCTTGTTCTTATGACTCAATATTTCGATACCTTGAAAGAAATTGGTGCAGACTCAAAAACAAATACATTGCTAATTCCTCATGGACCTGGTGCAATGCACGATCTATCTGGACAATTAAGGGAAGCTATGATCACCTCAAATATTGTAACCAATGTTTCTAAGCAATCGAATGAGCTTTCTTCATAGAACTATATGACATTTTGATCATTTGTTTCAGAACATTGATATCAATATCTTCAAGTTTTTTTAAATATAGACATCCTACGCTTATCTTATGTTTTCCAAGTTTTTCCAATTCCCTTTTGTAATTATCAAAGCCATCCATAAAATACAGTGTTAATTGTTGTTTTCTAGGAGAAAAACCAACCAAAGGCCAATCACCCTCTTGAGAACTTCTATCAGATTTATAGTGGTATTGACCGAAACCGATTATGCTCGATCCCCACATTATTGCTTTTTCAGACGTAATATCTTCATAAATTCTCATTAACTCTAAACTGTCTTTTCTTTTCTGTTCGTCATTGACTGAATTAATGAATTCCATGGCACTCAAATTATTTTTTTTTGTTTTTAACTCTGCCACATTTAAATTCTTAATAATTAATAAATTATGTTAGTAAAAAATCTAACGTATATGAGTACAATACCTCTAAAACACCTTCTTCATAGAATGTGTGTGTTGCTCCCGCTACTACTTTGTATGGATATTTATCATCAATATATTTCTTCCATACTTTAAAAATTGGGTACTTTCCAGCGAAGATGAAGTAACTATGATTTGGTATTTCTGCTATATAGTTAGGAATATTTGATGCGTCCATCCAATCATCTATCATCTCTTTTGAGAGTATAGTAACTAGTCCTCTGTTAAGTATATATTTATCTAATGAAGCATTGTAAACGACATTTTTCTCTTCAAGTGTTTTCATACCTTTTGTTGGATCCCAGAAAATAAATTTATTAACATTATTTAATCCAGCTTTTATCACAACATAGCAACCGAGACTATGGCTTATCACATTTATTTGGGAATATAGAGCACCAAAGTGTTCTATAACCTGCCTTAAATCCTCGATGTGTTCCTTCAGTGAGACTTCTGTTGTTTTTCTTGCAGATGTTCTGGGACTATACAAGTCAAACCTAAAAGTATCAAAACCCTTATCATTAAAAAACCTGGGGGCGTTATTATAATGTTGTTCAGTTTGATTGCCTGTTAATCCGTGTACGAAAATTATTAATTTGTCGGATTTTTCAGACGAATTCAAATGTCCATATATTATGTGTCCATCTTTGGTTTTGAGGTTTATTTGTTTTTCCATTTTTAACTACTTTTTTTAAGATACCTATATTTTACAATAATACAAGAACTTTACATAAAATATACTTAATAGAATACATATCAAAATATAATATATTTATATTTCTCTATTCATTATCTATATAGAATGGCAAACTGGAGCAAAATTTCAAGTCGAGGTAATGTTGAAGACAGAAGGTCACTTGGACCTGTCGCTATTAGAGGAATCACTTTGACCTCAATAGCACTAGTATTTTTCATGAATTATTTAAATGGTGGTAGTGTTGAGGGAGGGTTAAATGAAGTGTTAAACAATGTCTTACAGCAACAAACTCAAACAGAACAAAATAATGAGGATACATCACAATTTGCAGATAATGATCCTTACGAAGAATTTTCTTCCACTGTATTAGGATCAAATAATGAAGCCTGGGTTAATAAATTTGAGGATATGGGGCAATATTATGAAGAACCTAGGCTGGTACTTTTCCGTCAAGCGACTGAATCCACATGCGGAGTCGCAACTTCACAGGTGGGACCACATTATTGTCCAGCAGATACGACTATATACCTTGATGAGACTTTCTTCGATGAATTGACAAGTAGATTTGGAGCACAAGGTGGAGATGTAGCTCAAGCGTATGTGATTTCACATGAGGTTGGTCATCATGTCCAGAATTTATTGGGTGATTTAGGCAGACTATCTGGAGGTGATAATGAATCGTCTGTAGCAATAGAGCTACAAGCAGACTGTTACGCTGGAGTTTGGGCAAGTACTCTTAAAGATGATGGGATTTTTGAGCCAGGTGAAATCAGAGAAGCTATGGACGCAGCAGCTTCTGTCGGAGATGATAGGATTCAAGAAAAAACTCAAGGCTACTCAAATCCAGAGACTTTCACTCACGGATCATCTGAGGAACGTGAAGCTTGGTTTACAAAGGGTTATGATACTGGGGATGCTGAGATTTGCGATACGATTTAACGGTTTGGTTTATATACTTGGCCGTAATATTCATTTAATCATAATCAACACCATTTTGAATTTCTCAATCGCTTTTAAAGCGTGAGGTTCATTTGCTTTCATCAATATTGATTCCCCTGCTCTTACCTTGTGTTTCTTCCCAGATATTGTAACTTCTGCTATTCCATCAGTAACAATCACCAAGGCATCGTAAGGCGATTTGTGTTCACTTAGACCTTGCTCGATATCAAATGCAAATAAACTTATAATACCGGAAGGCTTTTTAACAATTTCTCTACTAACTACTGACCCTTCTTGATAATTTATTAAGTCGTTTATATTTTTGGGGATGTCCATTTTATTTATTTATAAAATAAGTGCTTAGATATTGAACCGTTTTGAAGTGGCGAAGCAGCGCCAGGTTACTCCGGACAACAGTAAAGTTCATCTTCACTTTGTTCGACACTTATTATTCGGAGGAGGCGAGATTTGAACTCGCGGTGCCTTGCGACACACAGTCTTTCCAGGACTGCGCACTAGACCACTATGCGACTCCTCCAGTATTCAGTTTTACTTGTCTTTCTCCCCTCCACTTTGTTGCGGGGAATAAGGGATTCTACGGCTCATTCTTCGCCTAGACTCCCTTGAGCAGGACTGCCAATTTTACTTCACAAGTATTCATGTTAGAACAAACTCATGTTTTATCCTTCGTAGCATTTATGCGAAGAAGGACATCTCTCCTTATTTAGTTTTTATTGTCTTTCTCCCGTGCACTAAGTTTATCCAGCCCTTTTATTAGAGGGCTGGATTAATTTTACCACCTCCCGAGTACTTTCTCGAGAATCTTTCGATAATTTGTCAAAATTAATTTTTACTACGTTGTTATATATAACATTACTTTATATATCCCCAAAGATGAATATATCTCAATGGCAGAGTGCTATGACTATTGATTTGTATAAATCATGTTGTAGTGAATGGCATAATTATTCATACACGAAATCCGAGAACGAAAACGACAATAGTGTTGCTACTATAGTTGTTGACGAGAATGGTGCTTATAGTCAATTATAAGAATTCTTATATTTGATTTCAAAGACCAACGAAACTTTTTTCAGAATTTCCCCATGTTTTCCCGCTAATATGTCTAAATGAAACTTATATTGATTAACAAAAAATTTATCTTTCGCTCACTTTTAATTCTGTATGTTATATCCAGTTTAGGAGCTCTGTTGTATGTAGGAGAGAAAAGTTATAGATCAACATTAATAAACTATGGTTATAAAATAGGAAAAGATTCTATGGTAGACACAATTATCAAGAAGCTTTACGAAAATCCTTGTAGTGAGATTACAATAGAAAACGAAGGAAGTGTGATATACCTAGTAGAAACGAAATGTCTGCAATCACCTGCATCCTAATCATGCTGTAGAGGCCTGTTTAAATAACATACCGGTCCTAACCGATAAGATTGGTAATATTACACGCCACAACCAATATTTTGACATTTTAAATGACTCAATAAAATCCACTGGGGATTGAGTTGTATTCAATCCTCCAGAAGGAGTCAATAAAACTTTAGGTTTCATGACAAATTGTTTATCAGTAATTTTACCTGCGTTTTCTTGGTACCATTTCAGTGATAACTCTTTATTTAAACCAAGTTTTTTCAATTTCGCTAAAATTGATTCCTCAGTGTCAGAGTCATTAATAACAAAATCCCTAATGAGTGCATCATCAGTATGTGTGCCATCAACTTCCCGCATATCAATCTCAACTTGAGGATGTTGGTTAAGTAATGAGAAGTTGGGTCCATTACCTGACTTGAAGAGAGAACCTGCCATAATTGCAGTCCAGAGAGACAACATAAAACCTTCAAGTTTAAGAGACTTTGCCTGCTTCTCACCACCGGGTAATCCTCCTACAGATTCTATATAATCTTCGACAATTTTATCGTTAGTCGCTATTCCAAATAAAAATGCAGCGACATTATCGGCAAACATACTTACACCACCTGTTAACAGAGTACTTAATCCTAGTTTTAACATAAGTTTTGCCTTTGGTTCCAAATCACCCATTGCATCGTCAACACTACCAAATACTGACTTAGCAGACTCTATCATAGCACCGACATGCGATAATTGTGTTAATAATGCATATAGTACCTCTTTTGCAGAATGCGACAAACCTTCAGCAATTTCCGACTCTTCCACATTGAAACCTGCCATTTTAACAACAGCATCCCTTAACGCCTCTTTATCAACAACATTAAGATCATCATACGAAACACCTAGTAATTCGGTTAATTCCGGATTAGCAACACCTTCATCCAACATCTTAAGAAGCGTATCTACTAGTTCGGGCTTAATTTTTGCATAATCTATAGTCTCTTTACCTTCACCATTGGAAAACTTTGCAATCAAAACCTCTTTATAATTCTCGAAAAATTTGTTTACTCTGTTCACGACTTTTAACATACCCTCTTCATTCCTGTGTTCACCTAATTTTATTATAAAATCACTCATGTATTTACTTATTGTCGTCATTTCTGCTCCTGAAGGGACATCTCCATTTGTGCCGGTCATTACTGTAAAAGACATAATTGATTGAATAATATCCGTATTACCTGATGCTAAGTTAAAACCATTTAAAAACCTAAGGAATTCCTCATTTGAAATTTCTTGTCCCTCAACCAATCTGTCGAATATTGTCAGTCCTGCTTCATGATGCTCCTCAGTTTCTAGGAATACAGCTTTTCCAACTAATTCTCTGGGATCTTTTACTCCATCTTTTAATGTTGTAACTAAATTCACAGCACCATCTTGAAGGCTATGACCAAGCGCTATAATACTATTCTTGACGACAAAACCAGGCATAACAAATGAACGAGATCTAGTATCTTTAACTTTTGCAAAGAATTCTCTAACCAATGCATCTGACTCTGATTCCTCAGTGGAAACCTGTAATACTTCTCTAGCGAATTGTCCTAAATCAAATGAAATATGGGGATTATTATCTCTATATGTTTTAGCATTTGCTATCAATTCATCATAAGATTTAGATGATGCTGCTTCTTCCGTGTCCAAGAAAACAATAAATTCTTCCTTATTTAATAATCCTCTTACTCTATTTATATTTAAACTTGTACAGTCTTCTAAATTATAGGAAAGCGCAGTTATCTCTGCTTCAATTGATTCCCTTTCTTCCTCATCATATATATCCTCTTTATTTAAATGTTTCAAAAGTGTATGCAGAGATACAACTGATCCATCTTGTCTTCGAAGAGAGCGAAAAGCATCAAAACGCTCAATATCGGACTGCCGGACCACCCTGAAATCTTCAATATCATCCACAGTCGTGCCTTTCATGATCTCTTTTAGGGTGGCTAATGGACTTATCAATCCTTTTCCAACCTTACCCAGACCAATTGTTATACCTTTCCCAAATTCAGCCATGAATCTAGGATTCTTTAATGGATTTATATCGAAAGACTCCTTTAACGACCAATTAGCAGCGCTAATTCCAGAAGCAAGTGAAGCCACTATTCCTTCGCCCTGACTTTTTATAACGTATTCAGGAAGGAAGTCTCTTTCCAAAGCTTCTGTGATGGCAAAAATATTTGGAGGGTCTCCAATACCTATCAAACCTGATGCGTTTGCAGCATAGAACATTATTGCACCACGTAGGCCCCCTAACTTATTCATATTTATTGCTGTTTCTACTGCACTTGTAGCTTCTAAAATTTGTAGGGCAGATTCTAATTCTTGAGTAGTGGTCAACTGATCAAAATTAGATAACAGATCATCAACCAACTTTTTCTTCGCAGCGATATCAAGCAACTCGTTGCCTAATTGATTACCTAGATCTGCACCTAGATATGTTGTAAATACCGGCGATAAAGCTCCTATCATTCCCATACCTCTAGAGGTAGTGGAAACCAGCATATCCTTATAGTATTCGTTCAATTTCTCAAGTTCCTTCTTTAATTCTTTTTGTTGAAGTAATCTCTCTCCCTCTTCTTGACTATAATTCCCTATCCTTTGTTGCACAACATTTCGGATATCGGTAGATGAGAAATCTATTAAAGACCGATCGTCATTCTCTGTTTTTAGTGGTTCGAAAATACTAAATCTATCTCCATTTGCCGCTTCAAACTCTTGCTCTCTTTCCCTTCCTAATTTACTTTTCGTCCTCTCTATCAAACCTCTTTTCGGTTTATCAGTTCCAATCCTCTCTTCATCAAGGTTTAACTGTTCAATGATCTTGTTTTCCATCAATGCAGTGATATTTGTCAGAACAGAGAGTGCTCCAGTTAGTATTAAATTAATTGGAGGATTTCCACCAGTGAGCTCATGAATTATTTCATGTCCAAAATGCTTATCCGCTTGATTCCCAAACTTCTGCAGTAAGAAATCACATGTATATGCAAGTCCAATAGATCTTGCCGCACTAAACTCATTAAATGTTTTCTCTCCTTTACTTTTAGCAATTTGACCCACCGTGGTGGCAAAATGCACAAGCATAACACCCATCACTCCTTTACCAAGATAAGAAAGCTTTTCTTCTGTGTGAGTGTCTTCCGCCCCAGCCTCTTCACCACCATCATTTCTACCTGCAGCTTCCAATTCATCTCTAAGATTCTGCAATTTCTTTTCAAATTCTTCATCTGTTAAGTTATCCGATTCTCTTGCTGGATTATCATTACTCCTTCCCCATCGTCTTCTATCAACTGTAGTATTACCACTTTGGCCACCGATATTATCCATCCCATTTGTCGCATTATTTGTATTACTTGTAGTAGACCCATCAGTCGATATACCTTCTAATTCTGACTTGGGAATTATTCTCTTTAGGAAAGGATTAGTTACAATTGGAGTGATAGCAGCCGTGGCCAAAGCTTTTCCCAAGAATTTTCTTCTACCTTCATCTACAACTTTTTCTTTTCCACCGCCGAATATTTTTTCACAAATGCTCAGATAAAATTCTCCAAGTGTTAAATCAGGTTCAGAAAATTCTGGAATAGTTCCCCCTTCTGGAAACATACTTCTCATTCGGTCCGTAGGACTCTCTATTTGAGTTTTAATTAATTCGTCAAACATTTTTTACAATAAAATAAGACTCGAAAGTCAAAAAACAAAACTCAATTTTATTACCCATCTGTCAACTAGTCAACACCGAACTCGCAATTGTCTATAATATATTTGACACCAAAATAACTGAGATATATAATCAATTCAGTTATATTACACAAATGGAAATCAAGTATTCAGTCACTGAACAACTTCTCAACATCATCAGTAAATTCCAAGAACTTCATGGCCGAGTTTATGGCGCCTACCACTTTCTAGATTACGAAACTCAGAGAAAAATCTTCATTGAAGCAGAAGAAATCGCTGCTTTCTCAGCAGTTATAAATGATATCGGTGCCATGGAGGAACTTAGTAAAGATTGGGATACAAGTCTTATTAATAAATTACTAAGCGCAGAAGACAAAGTGTATTATCATAACTACCTTTCAATTCTAAGAGAATTTCCCAAACTCGTTCCAATTAAAGGTAATTTAATCACCTCAGAGATGCTCAAAACCGTTCATAAAAAATTGTTATCACAAGACACCTCACATTTTAGAACAGATACCAAAGAAATTTCTTCGATTACTATTGAAGATGGAATTAAATATGAATATCAATCTACTGTAAGAACCCATCCGAATGCAATCGTGCCTAAATTAAATGAATTCTCCAAGTGGCTGGAAAGCAACCAAGGTTTGAACCCTGTTATTTTGGCAGCGATAACATACTTTAAAATTGCCGAAATACATCCATTCCATGAAGCAAATGGTAGATCCTCAAAAATATTATCACGTGCCAAATTATACAAACATGGTATTGATACACATTTATTATTAACAATTGATGATTATCTTTTAACCAATCAACATTACTATTTCGATATTATAGAACAAACAATTAATAGTCAGGATTTGACAAAATGGATCGAATTTTACGCAAAAAGTCTTTTACATGGTGTTACACAAACCGCAAGGTTAATCTACAATCATACAGCAGGCACGATAGATATTATGAACAATAAATTCACCATCTTGAAACCCAGAGAAAAAGAAGTGATGCAAATTATCATGGACACCCAGAACTCAAGTGGCGCTGAAATAGGACGTGAACTTAACATGACAAGACAAAATGTGAATGTTATCATCAAAGGACTCCTGAAGAAAGGTTTAATTAAGAAGATTGGGAAGAACACAGGAGTAAGGTACATTCCCACTTAAATCGTCAACGATAACAATGTCAAAGCGCGCAGAAAAACTTGCAGGAATTATCCTGAATCATTCCCTAAATGTTCAAAAAGGAGAGAGACTCACTATTTCAGCCTCTGACTTTTCAAGCATGGAACTACTCGAACCACTTTATGAGCAAGCCATCCTAAAAGGTGCTATTGTTAACCTAGATATTTTCACAGGGAACTTCAGTGTAGGAAGAGCAGATTTGGGTAATTTTGCAAAAATATTCTATAAAAATGCTTCAGAGGAACAACTTGAAGATGTTTCTTTGTATTCCCTACAGACAGAATGGGCTGACAAAGTTGTAAAAATCGTTTCAATTCATAATAAAGACTTCCTTCGTGGAATTGAGAGCTCAAAAATTGCGCTTAGACAGTCAGCATTGAGACCTATTACAGATAAAATGCTCCAGAAACCTTGGTGTTTGACATATTATCCTACCGAAGCACTTGCAGATAACTCAGGAATGACACTTGAAGAATTCACTAGTTTTTATTATGAAGCTTGTAATGTTGACTATTCGAAGATGGATAAACTGATACTTCCACTTCAAGAAATTATGGATAATGGAAACGAAGTTAAGATTAAGGGAGCAGGGATTGAATTAAGCTTTAGCATCAAAAATCGCCTCTCATTGGGTGTAGACAACGGGAAACATAATATACCCGATGGTGAATGCTTCATAGGACCAATTGAGGATTCTATGAGTGGGCATATAAAATTTGAACTACCTCAAATATATAATGGAAATGAAGTTGAAGGAATATATTTAGAATTCGAAAATGGGAAAATAATTAAATATACTTGTGATTCAAATAAAAAGTTTCTCACAGAATTATTAGAGAACCACGAAGGGAACAAAAGAATTGGTGAATTCGGCATCGGTATGAACAAAAAAATAACCAAATACATCAAAGATATATTATTCGATGAGAAAATCTACGGGACTGTTCATTTTGCGCTTGGAATGTCCTATCCTTATAAACGAGGTGGAGGCAAAAATCAAGCACCAATCCACTGGGATATGATTAAAGATTTGAGACACAAGGGAAGCTCCATCACTGTTGATGGGAAAGCAATTTTTAAAAATGGGGAAATTATAAGCCAAAAAATTAATTGATTATAATATCCTCAATAACCACATCCTCAATTGGTTTCTCATTGTCACTCGTTTCAATCTTTCCTATAGCTTCAACAACTTCCATTCCGCTTACAACTCTTCCAAAAACTGGATGTTTGTCGTCTAGAAAATTATTATCAACTAGGTTTATAAAGAACTGACTTCCTCCTGTGTCTGGACCAGAATTTGCCATAGAAAGTGTTCCTTTGTTGTTTTTATTATCATTAGTGAATTCATCCGGGATAGAATAACCTGGGTCACCACTACCATTACCTTTTGGATCTCCACCTTGAATCATAAATCCAGAAATTACTCTATGAAAAATCAATCCATCATAGAAATCTTCTTGTGCTAGTCTAAAGAAGTTATTTGCTGTAATAGGCATTGTTTCATTAAACAATTCTATTGTTATGTCACCCTTATTGGTTTTCATAACAATTGTTTTATTTGGTTGTGATTTTTCGTCTACCATTTCATAATTTATATTATTTAAAGTATTATCTGAGAGTCCCTCTTTTGTCACGTTAACTATGTCAGTATTACGAACACAGCCTGTGACAAAAAGAATGCTAATCAATAATGTTGTTAATGTGAAAGTTTTTTTCATAGCACAATTTTAAAAGGATTTACTAGGTTAACATTTTATTTTTATTATTAGCAAGTACTGCCAAATATAAAAATAATAATCCAATATAGAAATATGCTTTATTTCTGACAGGAATTATTACATTCCACTAGCGTATCGAATGGCACGCTACCCTCACAACCTCCCCATACAAAATCCTGACATGTTTTGGTAGTATTATCAAAATAATATTTAGGAATATAAGCTCTACATGGTCCAGTTTCAGGAATTAATTTACAATTCGGATCCACAGACGATACTTCCTCTTCCAAAAACAAAATAAACCCCAATATGAGCATAGATACTAAAACAATCACAAATATTAATTGTTTCTTCAATTTTATTTTCCTAAAACTCATTATTTAACGAGCTTAACTGTTTAATAAGCCGGATTCTGTATCCTCGCGCTTTGCGCAATTGAGACAGTCATTTGTCTATGCCCCCGCCCTCAATATTCCATAAGATTATTATCGAATCCTAAGGGCGGGGTTGCTCCGAGTAGGGGTTACAAGCACTTATTTGTTGCCAAATAAGTCGGTGGTCTTTTACACGCTCGTAAGTGTACTAATTACTAACGAACACTGGAATACCAGCCACCTTTTCAATCTACTTATAGATATTCGTTTTCGCTACGATCTTTTTCAGGAGGGCTGAAAACCCGTTAAGTATTTTACTTTCTGTTGCCCTTTTATCCGTAAGTTCACACCCACCCCCGCCCTCCCCCCTCGGGAGACCAGGGTACCCATCCCGTTATAACAACGGGACCGAAATGGAGTCCGGACTTTCCTCCCAGCCCTCAATACTGAGGGCTGGGCGACCATCTAAAACAGTGATAAATTATATCATGGAACTAATAGGTAATACTATCTTCGAATTCGTAAGTTTTATCATCGTAAACTAAAGTTATTTTGATGTTGTAGGTGTCTTTTGGTAAAGTCAGCGTAAAATTACTCGGGTTCGTAGCAGAACGCAGAAGTTCGTACTTAGTAAATGTTTCTTTTCCCTCTATATCCCAATAAATATCAAAAGAATCACCACTAGTTCCCCAGGGTTTTCCGCTAACGTATGGAGTAAAACGGAAATTGACGTTCACCAATGCTAGTGTTTGACTCTTGAGTGTTGCATTTATCTCTCCGTCGATAGTTATATCGGCTTGTGTATCTGTTGGGGTCGATGCAATTGATCCATATAATGCAAAAAGGATTATACTTCCAAGTGTTATAAAGCCAATTAGTGGGTAAATATTTTTACCTAGGAAACCATATCTTGGGTTTTCGAAATTGTTGAGCTTACTTTTCAGATGGACAATGTACAAGACCAATGTAACTATAACCGCGACAATTACTAAACCAATAAGGAGGCCAGTTAGTGAAAAACTTTTATCGTAAATTCCAAAAATATTATCCATAATACTAAATAATATAATATTTATAGAAATAATAGAAATTACTATATATAACCTTAGGCGACGATTGGTCCTGCATTTTGATTATTAACTGGTAGATTCGTTTGTGGATTGTTTGTGTCTGGTTGTGTTTGGGTATTATACGGGCTTTGGGTCATCGGGTTTGGGTTTATCTGATTTACAATAGGATTTGTATTTTGCACAACATTTGGATTAAAGACAGGATTAATAGTTTGTGCCGGACCTATATTAGCATTATTAGGAACATTTTGAACTATTCCAGGTTGCGCTTGATTATTATAACTAGAAGTAACATTCGAGTATGGACTATTGTTAGTTGCAGGAGTTGTGGAAGTTGGAATTGTACTGTTGGATGCCCCTTCTGTTTGGGTATTTGTCATTTCTTGTGTAATTGGAATTTGTAATTTTTCCAGCCTCTCTTTTTCGGCTTTCTGTAGATTAGCATCTTCCATTGCTCTCATTTCTCTAGGATTTGTAGTGATAAGGTTATGCTCGTTTTCACTAGCAATAATTTGAATTCCTACATGATTATTTCCTGCGAAGAAGATTCCCTCTCCAATTCCAGCAGTCAGAAGATATTGTTTTTCTCCCATTGATAAATAGAACACCTTCTGAAGTTTATCAGCAGCAGCGGTACTTTGTTTCAAAAGCACTTGAATAGAGGAGTTTGTGACCACTGCTCTACCATAATCAGTACCTAAAAAATCTTCTACATCTTGTGTAATCGTAGTCAACCCAAGTGCATATTTTCTAGCTCTTTTTGCAATAGAATGTAAGAATCTAGCACCCTCCTCAAACTGCATCATCCACCACGCTTCATCGATAATAAGTAATCTTTCTCTTCTGTCTTTTTTTACTCTAGTCCAGATGTAATCCAACATGAGATACATAGCAATAGGTCTCAAATCTTCTGCTAAATCACGAATACTAAAAACTGTGAATGAGTTTTTTATCTCTATATTAGTTTTTTGGTCAAAAATTCCTGCAGAACTTCCTTTAATGTATTTCTCAATTTTTTGTGCAAGAATATGAGCTTCGTTCTCAGCCATTGCCATCAGAACCTTATACAGATCTTCAAGTAAAGGAGGTTCCCTTCTTTGTGTAGCTGGATCTGGAGTGATACCTTTTTCTTTGTAGGTTAGAATCAAAGCACGATCGAGAATGGAACTTTCTATTGAAGTCAAAACACCTCCAACCATAAGTCTGATTAATCCATTTAATAGGAGGATTTTAAAACGTAATTCATCTTCGTCCTTATCATAAATTCCTGAAAGTTCAAATGGATTTAACTTCTGTCCACCATCTTGAGAGAATGAAATGTAATCACCTCCTGCTGTAACGCATAATTTCTCATATTCCTTTTCTGGATCTATGATAATAATTTGTGTTCCCATCATTAGACTTCTAATTGCCTCCAGTTTTACCATATAACTTTTCCCGGCACCTGATGTTGCAAATACGACCATATTTGCGTTTGGCATTTGGAACCTATCGAAAATAATCAAACTTTTGTTGTGTTTATTTATTCCGTATAAAATACCATCATCCATTGTTAGTTCCGAAGATACGAATGGAAACGTTGTAGCAAGTGAGGTGGTGTCCATATTTCTCGTTAGGTATATTTTGTCCATCCCAAGAGGCATGCTTGTAACAAATCCTTGCTCTTGCTGAAGTGAAGCGATTTTAGTAATAACTCCAAGCGCAGATAAAGTTGATTCAACATTTCTGGAGATTTTTTCTAACTCTTGAAGATTAGTTGATCTAATAGTTATGTAAAGTGCAAAATGGAAAAACTTCTCATTACCACTTGCTATAGCTTGTTGTAGTTCTTCAGCATCTTTAAGTGTAATCTTGATGTTTGGATCAGGAATCTTACCTGCTTCAACATCAATATTCAATGATGCCTGTAACTCAGCAATTTTTCTCTTCAATCTAGAAAGGATCAATGCAGAATCTACTGGGTAATAGAACGAACTAATAGTTAGTGGTCTTTCGAAGTTGATTAATGGTGAGAGCCAATTTGCACTTACCCATCGAGGAAATCCTGTCGCAAAAAATGTCCTGAAATATTTACCGCCAATTAGCATATGATTAAAATCAATCTCAATAGCTGGAGGAGCAATAATGTCCTTGACATCTACAACAGCTTTTGAAAAATCATCAACAGCATTTTGTTCTAACTGATTTTGATCGGGAGCGCCCGTCACCTGAACCTGAGGCGATTTGTTTTTACGATCGTTTTTCAGTTTGTCGAATATTTTAAGTTTTGGTATTTTCATCTGCTTTGTATGAAGTATATTTAGTTGTTGTTAGCTCCAAATTCTTTGAACCAATTTTGTCAGGATCGTACATAGAATAGTAAAGTCTTACAAGTTGTTCATTATTTAACTGCCAATTTTCAATACCCATTTTTTTAAACTGTTTAAACACATGGTCACGTTTTGGATACAAATTAATCTTAGCTTTATCGAAGATAGCCTTACGATTAGTAATCTGAATTCTTTTTCCAAAAATCTGTTTAACTATTCCAGTTCTTTGGACTTCAGCTGAAATTTCTGGAATTACGATGAAGAATCTCTTATCTAACACTTCACGGTTGTAAGTCAAATTCTTGATAAATTGTAAATAAATCTCAATCTGCCTAATTAAAGGTTTTGAGGCTTGTTGTTGTTTAAATGATACAAGTTTTTCAACATAGGCAGTTAAATCTGATCTTTCAGTCAAAATAACTACCTGCATTTGGAAATTTAGGGAATTTAACATACCAGCGAACATTTTGATTTTTGCATCTTGCTCTTCCTCTGAGAGTAGATCAAAGTTGACTGCACCAGTCTCAATTACCAATGAAACCCTACCATCCTTAAGCAGTACTAAATCATCTCTAATATCTTCGATTTCAAGATGATCTTGTGTACTAATTTTTGAATTTGAAATTATTCCCATTATTTTGCTTTAAATTTGTAAATTGTTTCTTGGTTTTCTTTCAATCTGATCTTATAGTATTCAAATATCATATTTGGTGCTGCAATACTTGCAAAATAGACCCCAGGTGCCAAGTTGATACCTAGATCAAAGTAACCTTTCTCATTTGTATTTACTTCTTTGATAAATTCTCCGCTTTCAGCATTTATACTAACCAATGCATTTGGAACAGGATTTGATTGATTATCCACAACATAACCTTTAATACTAATAATATTCAACGTTTGAGTTTGAATCTGACTTTCGTTTTGTGTGTTCGTTGATGATTGTGTTGATCCTGATCCGAACATCTCTTGTTCTATTTGTTTCAACCTCAACTCCTCTTCCCTATCTGCGACAGTCGATTCCCTCTGCACCTCAAATTTAGTCAAAGGAGCAATCGACGCCCTAATACGTCCTTCCTTCTTAACTTTTTCCAATGTTTCATCTTTTGTTTTTCTAACCTCTTCATGGAAAACATCAGGAACAACACCTGTTTTTTTCCAAACTCTTTCTTGTGAAGTAAACATCGCAACTATGAAATTAGTCAACCATACTGAAGAATACTGACCATTTATCTTAATTAGCGAAAGAAAAATCCCTAATATGACACTGATAATTATTAACACAACTCTTAAAAGTCCCGGAAGAGGTGTGAAATAGATACCTAGTGCTACCATCAATAATCCAGCTAGATATGCAAATTGTTTAACCGATAAAGCACCGAAGAGTTTGAACTCAACTTCCATAATATTTTGTGGAACTGCGTGTCTCTCCATTTATTTTATATTTTTAATCACAAAATCAATTGAGCCACCCGGGGTATTAACCGTCACCTTATCACCTTTCTTCTTTCCTGCTAATGATTTACCTAATGGTGAATCGAGTGAAATTTTCCTTTCACCTGGATCTGCTTCATTATGTCCAACTATTATATATTCGACATCATGACCTCCTTCGGATTTTTGGATAGTAACTTTTCTGCCTAAATCAACTACTCCAGAGTTTGTGTTTGAAGATATTTCTGCATTTGTTAGCAATTCCCTGAGTTGGTTAATTCGATTCTCGTTAAACTCTTTCGCTTCAATGGATGCTTTGTATGCGGCATTTTCTGACAAATCACCTTGTTGACGTGCTTTCTCTATTTCATCTGCGATATTTTTTCTAACAACTATCTCCCGCTCCTCTATTTCCGTTAAGATTTTATCGTAACCCTCTTGAGTAAATATCTGTTTTGGATTATTCATGTTATTTTTTTAATTCAAACTTAAAAATCTTATCACCTGTAAGTACACCAGAATAAATAAACTTGTTATTTTCTTGGATAAAATCCGTCCCCTCAGGTATCACATCAAATTTCTGGTCGAAGGCAATCTCTAAGTCATAATTACTCTCGATACCAGGATTCTTATTTAATCTTAACATATATATAGTTTGTTTTGTTTCAGGATTTGCGAATTGACTTGAAGTATAGTTCATCCCATAAGCCAGATCGTCATCTTTAAGATAAATATTACATGTTTTATCTGCGGAGTAAGTAGTTGAGACTAGTTCTGCTGATACATCGACATTCTCGATGTTTTGGGCTCCTCCTGACATACATAAATAACCATTTTGAAGATTTTCAACATTATTTAGTCTCAAATTAAGTGCAGATTTAGTAACATAATCTGCATCAATATTGATAGTTCCAGAAATAGTAGAAATTGGATATTTGGTGAGATCACTCTTGGCTTGTGGATCATGATTCATTCCAAAATAAATTTCAGCATTTGGAGAGTAAGAAATACCGGTAATTGAACGAAGAAATGATTCAAACTGTGGGTCATTAGAGTAATATCGCATATCTTTCGTATCATGTGATGATGCTAAAGTATTTACAATGTCATTAATATTGTTACTGAGACCATTAAAAGCATCAGAAATATTTTTTGCATACAAATTCATTATTATTTCATTCCGAGCAATCAGATCGTTAGAATTATTAAGTAAACTCATATTATTAAGAAGATTATCGTCGTTAAAGTTAAGCTGTCTGAAATTAATTTCACCGAAGTTCTGCATTGATTTACTAAGTGTTCCGACATTAGTAGAAACCACGATGTCAATATTTGATTTCGAGTTTATTTCGAAATTTCTTTTAATTACATTCAGGAATAATTCAGGTTCGGAAATATTGTACAGATCTTCAAATACAATGTTATCAGTACCTACCTCTTTACTCGAAACTAAGTTAATTGATGAAATTACATCTGCCGATACCACGTCTTTACTAAATAATGGAGTTCTAAGCACTTCCGTATTAATACTTTTCAAAGAACCTTGATCGATACTGAAATTGACATAACCTACGATAGCACCACCAGAACTGCTATATCTGGTATTATCCTGTACAACTACTAAATAACTTACAGGTTTCTCACGTCCTAAAAGTAGCGGTAGATTATTGTATTGATTAGCGATGAATTGAGATGTTTTAAATTTTTCATCCAAATCGAGCATTTTTTCTGAAATATTTTGAATCAAATTAGTTGGAAGTTTCTGGGAGAATATGTATGCTTCTTCTTTAGCTGAGGCTACTCTTCCCAAATTATCTTCAATTACGCCTCTTTGACTATACATCACATCTAATTCCTCTTTGAAATTACCAGTATCATTTGAGCTTAATAATCTATCTTCTCCAAACCTATATACAATATTAGGGTTAGAAGTATTGATAATACTCTGCATCGGTGTATAGGCCTTTAGTAAATCACTATATCCTTCCGAATAATCTATCGAACTTTCTATATACTTCTGTGTGGAGCTATATAAGTCTTCTTGGTTTAATAATGAGAATATATATTGCAAATCCTCAACCCTACCTTGTGATGATTCCAGGTTATCCCTAAGCTTTACATTATTTCGATCTGCCTCTTCAAAGTTTAGGTTTGATACATTTTCAATTACACGATCATAATAAACTCTAGTAAAGAAGATGTTTCTGCTCAAACTGAACAATGGAGAAATCAGCATAAAATAAATAACTGCAAATCCAGTAATCAAGAATAACGTCACGATAAAATCTGTTACGGTTACATTTTTGAGGAAGAAAATTCGTCTACTAAAACTAAATAATAAATCATGCAATGTTGTATCTACTTGTTGCAATACAGTTTGTTTTTCTTTGGGTTTATTAGAATTTTTTCTGTTTACATTTGCTTGAATCATATTACCTGTTCTAGCCATATCAAGCTTTTTCCGCTCAGAAATTAGCTTTGAAATCGCGTCTCCTTCAACACCTTCATTCTCTGCTACAAAGAAAAAGTCTCGGATTTTATCAGACATATTCTTTGTTTGAGATACCTTCAAAGTTGCGTCCTCTTTCAACGCTTTTTCAATTATCAGTAATTCCTGTATGTATTCAATCGTTTGTATAAGTGACCTATCAAACTCAATCCGTGGTTTCCAACCGATAGATGTCAAACTTTCTGCAGGTTTGTATAAAATCAAGGAAGGGAATTGATCATCCTCACTGTCAAAGCGTATTTCTCTGGCAGTTGGCAATAATTCTAACAATTTATAAGCAATGGAAAGAATAGTAATCTCTTCCGGATTCGCCAGCGTAAATATTTTTCCCTTTGAGCTAGCTGAGAATTGAGCCTTAAGAACACCGTATGCAGCATCCAAGTAATGAATATAGTAATTTGCTTCTAATCCATCACCAGGGACATTCAAGTCTTTTCCTTCCAGACCGTTTCTAATTAACTTAATTAAACTAGAGTTCTGATCAAATTCAGTTCCTCTTCCAATAATTTCACCTAGTCGTAAAATCCTTGCATTAATCCCCACCCTTTGAATATATTCTTGGACTAGACTTTCTGAATACCTCTGAATCTCAAGTTCCATATACTGAGAGTGACTCGAAGTGCTATTTAAACCATAGTTAAAATCAACCTGGGCATTTGAAATGTTTAATTGGTGTGCCTTTATAGATGTTGTAAGAAGGAACTTAGAATCAAATTTTGTACAAAGATCAAGCATGGAATCCAAATAATTTGAATTCTGAAGATATTTCTGTGTTGAAATCTTCTCTCTTAGATGAGTTGATTTATGTTCAAAATAGAACACATAATCCAATCTTCGTAGATCTAGACCTAGAGTGTTGATAGCCGAAAAGTTTAAGACTGTGAGATTTTTATACTGGACAAGCGGATCTAGTAGTTTTCGCGAAGCATTACTTTCACTGTCAATAATTATCACATAGCCGCCTTGCTCTAATAGTGAACGAGCAATTTCGACTCCAAGTACATTCGCACCTTTAACAATAATTGAGGTAGGAAACCTCACTGAACCATGTAATTTTTTGACTACATTCATTGTTGGGCAGTTAATTCGACTGGTTTTGCAAATAAGTTAACTTCTAAACTTAATTCGATGTCTTTAAGTTTGTCTCTTTCAGATTGTTCCGTTGGTAAAATTTCAATCTCGAGAGAGTCAAAACCTTTCTTACTAAAACTTAATATGTGTGTACTCTCAATACCTATAGGGACTGTCCTTAAAGGCGTTTTTCCTATATCTCTTCCATCTAGTTTAACATCTACATCATTCACTGTCGAAAGTATATCTAACGTGGGTTCAGCACCTTTTGAAAAGCTCTTTTTTGCTGTTAAAACGTGACCTTCGGAAAATAGAGTAGAAGGACCAAGGTCGTAGCCTATTACTACATCTACATCACGTTCAAAGTTTATATTTCTTTCAAATTCAGAATAAAATCCGTCATTTGTTGGTCTTACAATTTTCACAAGATGCTCACCGGGTTTTATAGGAAATACATCCAGAAAAGACTGTTGATCAGTAGTAATTCCTGCGGATTCGCCATCTACAAAAACTTCCAACTCTCCTGAAAAAGACTTAACTTTGAGACCACTATAACTATCCTTTGAATCAATTCCAAATATATTTATCCATTCCAAATTCCAGGATTGCCAGGGCGACCAAAAAGCCAACAGTATTAGTGAAATTATTAATAATGAAATCCTAGTTGCTTTGCGCATATTCAATAAAAATCTAATAGGAAACCCTATCGATTAAAATTATAGCAATTGATTCGTGCGAAGGAAATCTAAAATTATGTATTAATCCTAAGAAATTTTAGGGTAATAGTTATAAAAATTATTTTAAAAGAATAATTCTGATTAACGTTTCGAGAATTGGTGAGATTTTCTAGCCTTAACTCTGCCAGTTTTCTTTCTTTCAACCATTCTATCATCACGTGTCATAAAGGAAGCCTTTCTAAGTGTTGCCTTTAACGATTCGTCAGATTTTACGAAAGCTCTTGCAATACCCAAACTTATTGCTTCTCTTTGTGCCTTTTTACCACCACCTTTGACTTGAGAGGTAAAATAGAAGTCACTTAATTTTTCCAAAAGTATTAGTGGTCCATTTACTACTTTTTGGTCTGATTTTAATGGGAAATATTGTTTGAGCTCCATTCCATTTACGGTACTAGTGCCTTTTGTTTCAAAAAGTCTAACTGTAGCAACTGCTGTTTTTCTACGTCCAAGTGCATAATAGTATTTTTCGAGCTTCACCTTAGATTCAGTTTTAACTTCGCTTGTTGTTTTTGATTTTGTATCTTTTTTGGTTTCTATCATTTGGTTTTAATTTCAAGTTTAACTGGTTTTTGTGATTCATGTTTATGTTTTTCATCAGCATAAACATAAAGGTTATTTAAAAATTCGTCTCTTAATTTTGTTTTAGGTAACATTCCCGAAATTGCTTTTTCTACAACTCTTTCAGGAAATTTTTCCAACATTTCTTCAAGAGGTACTTCTTTGAATCCACCTCTATATGTTGAATGTGTGTAATATTTTTTCTTTTTGAGTTTATCTTTATAAACATCAACTTCTTTTGCATTTATAATAACCAATGCATCTCCTCCTACCATGTTTGTAGTTTTTGATGTTTTGTTCTTGCCAATCAAAATACTTGCACAGTATGTAGCCAATCTACCTAGACGTACACCTTTTGCATCCACTAGATACCACTTTTTACTCAAATCTTGTTTTTTTATTATTGTTGTATCTTTCATTTTTTTAAATTCCTGATCTAGATTTAGCTTTGCCTTGAGAACCTTTCTCCATATTCTGACTTTTTGATTGAGACATGTCTTTTATCTCATTTACTTCATATTTCTTAGCTTCTGTTGCTGGTGATTCTTTCTTCTTTGTCTTTTTGGTGATTTTTTTTGCACCAATTTCTTTATAAACATAGCCTTTCACTATCAACTTAATCATTGGAGCATTATCACCTTTTCTCGAACCTGTCTTGTAAAGATTTAAATAACCTCCAGTAGAATCATCTAATCTTTTGGATAGGATATTTAGAACCTTGTCTGCTGCCAATTTACTAAATAAAATTTTATTTAGTTTCATCTCTGCGTGTCTTTTGTTCTTTTCTTTTGCAATATTTATCATCTTGTCAAATAAAGGCACTATAGCTTTAGCCTTACTAGCCGTTGTTTCCAAATACTCATATGTAACTAAATCTGTTAACAGACCTCTTTTTAATGAATCTGAATGTGCTTTATTACCTGCAAGTTTTGTTATTTTGGGTCTATTGTTCATCTATTAATTAATTTCAAATGTTAATCCCTTATCTGCCATTATATCTTCTAACTCAGTCATAGATTTTTTACCCATACCTTTGAAGTTAGCAACTTCTTCTCTTGGAAGTCCTGCCAAACCTCTTAGGTCACTAATCCCTGAATTTAATAGTGCATTTGTAAGTCTTGTAGATAGATTTAGTTGACTGACTAGAATTTTATCTTCAGTAAGTTCGTGGCTTGCTTCTTCTTTTATGATATTTTCCTCTGCCAATATTGGATCTCCTCCGAATTGAGCTAGAAGTCTATTTGCCATTTCGTCATAAATTTCTCCAGCTTTTAACAATGCTTCTGACGCTGAAACTGTACCATTGGTGTAAATGTCTAATTCAATCTGATCAAGATCGGTATATTCCCCCAATCTTGCTTTTGTGATATTTACATCAACTCTGTTTACAGGACTGAAGTTTGAATCGACTGGAATTACTCCGATTTCCTTTCGTCTTTCTTCATCGGCGTATGAATAACCAACTCCGTTCTCAACAACGACTTCCAGTTTCAAGATTGTTTCACCCGTTAATGTAGTAATTTCTAAATCTTTATTGATGATTTCTACATCACTTGGAACATCAAAATCATTTGCAGTCACTACAGTAACTTTATCCTTACTACCTTTTACATTCAATGTAAGTGTTGTAGGATCCTCACTATATTTCTTAATTGCTAAGTTTTTGAGCTTCAAAATAATGAAAATCACGTCTTCTTGGACATTATCCATACTAGTGTATTCATGTTTTACTCCATCGATTTTCACCGAGGTAACTGCTGCACCAGGAACTGATGAGAGAAGTATTCTTCTCAAAGTATTCCCTAAAGTATGACCATATCCACTCGGAAGTGGACTAATTTGAATCTGTCCTAATCCAGGTTCGTCTTTTACAACTTTAACTTTAAATTTATCAAGTGAAATCATGTTAATAGATCTAATTTAAAATAATTATCATCGTGAATAGAACTCAATAATCTGCTGTTCTTCAATTCCTTGATCAAGCATGTCTCTAGTTGGCAATGTCTTTACTTGGCCTTCCTTTATCCATTCAGGCACTTTTACATTCTTAAGTTCTGCTTGCATCACTTTAATATGATCTTCTTTCTGGAATTTAGCCTCTAGTGCAACTTGATCACCGACCTTCAATGAAAAAGAAGGAATCGTAACCTTTTCACCATTCACCGTGACATGTCCATGTGTAACGAATTGCCTAGCTTGATTTCTTGTTTTTGCAAGTTTCATCCTATAAACAACATTATCTAATCTAAGCTCCAATAACTGTAACATCCTTGTTCCGGTATTACCTGTTGCTTTACTAGCATCTTGATATATCTTTTTGAATTGTTTCTCCATCAATCCATAAATTCTCTTCACCTTTTGTTTCTCTCTAAACTGTACAGCGTAGTTTGAAGGTCTTGATTTTGAGGTAGTGTGAACTCCAGGTGGATTTGGTCTTTTTCTCCATGACTCATTTCCGAAAATATCATAATTTTCTCTTCTGCTAATTTTCCATTTTGGTCCTGTATATCTTGCCATTATTAATTATCTACTTATAAAGAATTAACTACCTCTTGGTTTCTTTCTAGGTGTTGTTCCACCGTGAGGAATAGGTGTGTGATCTGATAATGATGTCAATCTAAGTCCTCCTGTTCTCAAACCCTTAACAGCAGCCTGTCTACCCATTCCCGTACCCTTTACAACAACCGTACCTGTTGTGACTCCAAATTTTTGAGCTTTTGCAACTGCGTCTTCTGCTGCTTTTGTAGCTGCAAATGCAGTACTTTTCTTTGAGCCTTTGAAGCCAACAGCTCCTGGACTACTCCAAGATAAAACATTACCATCGTAATCTGTGATGGTCACCATTGTATTGTTATAACTTGAGGTAATGAATACTTTTACCTTTTGAACACTAAGTTTCTTTTTCTTCTTATTTTTAAACTTCTTGCTACCTGTATTTGCACCGGTTGCCTTAGTTTCTTTTTTATCTTTTTTACCTGCTTTAGCCACTTTTGATAAAATTTATAATAAAAATAGGTTTAAGTTTTTTCCAGTTTTCGCTTCAATCCACCTACTGCGATATTTCTACCTTTTCGGGTGACTGCATTTGTTCGTGTTTGTTGACCTCTTACTGGAAGTCCTAATTTATGTCTTACCCCTCGGTAACTTTTGATATCTTTAAGTCTTTTGATATTTCTAAAAACAGTTTGTCTAAGATCACCTTCGAGTGTTTTCTCTCCGAGAGCATTTGAAATCCTTTTGATTTCTTGGTCAGAAAGGTCTTTAACTCGCTTGTTTGGATCAACATTCGTCTGTTCCAAAATTTTCTTTGAAGTTGTATGCCCTACACCATAAATATATGGTAATGCATATTCAATTTTTTTCTCTAGAGGCAAACTAATGCCAGCAATTCTTGCCATGTTTAATAATTAACCTTGTTTCTGCTTGTGACGCGGGTCACGTTTGCAGTATATATAAACTATTTTTTTACCGTCCGCCTTTGAACGTTTAACAATGTAACAGTGTTCACAGCGTTTTTTAACAGATGCTTTTACTTTCATTAGAATCTATATGTAATTCTTCCTTTTGTTAAATCATAAGGTGTCATTTCGAGTTCTACTTCATCACCCTTTTGTAATTTAATATAATGCATTCGCATTCGACCTGATATATGTCCCATTACTATATGTTTATCACCCTTTAGATCAATTTCAATTTTAAATTTTGTCCCCGGGAGAGTTTCAATAATTGTCCCTCGAACTTTAAAAATTTTATCCTTATCAGATACCATTTACTAACTAAATTTTAAATAAAAAATTGCGGCAATCAAGCCACATCACAGTAAATGCGAATTTCGCAGTTACTCTATCGCTGTATTATTTATCAAAACCTCAAAGCCATAAGCGATATAGGATTATAGCAGATTGAGTTTTTATAGACAACCTATCTAGTTAATATTTTTGCTTTCGTTTTGCCTACTGCGATTGTGTGTTCAAAGATAGCTGATCTTTTCCCATCAACGGTTAATGTTGTCCAACCATCATCCAAAATCTCAATTTCAGAGAGTCCTTCATTTATCATCGGCTCTATTGCGATTGTCATTCCCTCCTTTAAAACTGCACCTGTACCTTGTTCTCCGAAACATGGGATATAGGGCTCTTCATGGAGCTTTCTACCTATTCCATGACCTGTCATCTGGGTGATCACACTGAATCCAGCTAACTCTGCAATTGTTTGGATTGCATAGCCTATGTCACCAATTGTATTTCCTTCAATTGCGAGTTCAATACTTTTTGATAAGGCTAACTTAGTAGTTTCTAGCAATCTAATTGCATCGACATCTATTACCCCAACTGGAACTGTAGTGGCAGAATCGAGATAGAAATCCTGGTATATTATCCCCATATCGATACTTATTATTTGCCCTTCAACTGTATGTTCTTCAGGGTTAGGAATGCCATGTACAGCCACATCATCAATGCCTGTACAGATATTTGCTTCATAACCTTGATAACCCTTAAATGCAGGTATAACATCAAATTTTTTACAAAGATCTCCCGCTTTTTCGTCTAATTCTTTGGTCGAAATGCCAGGTTTAACTGACTCCGCGAGTATGTTTAATATTTCAGCTAAAATACTGCCACCAGACTTCATGATGGCGATTTCCTTTTTTGTTTTAATTTTGATTGCCACTTATTTGTATTGTTCGTAACTCCTAGTGACGGTGAGGGATTTCATTTGCCTAATTGTATCTAAGACCACACCCACTACGATCAAAATACTTGTACCACCAATTCCGGATAAAATGGCCAAGTTCGCTCCTTGTGGAGTAAGTCTTGCCAAGTTTGGAATTATCGCAATTGTAGCTAAAAATAAACTTCCTACAACTGTTAATTTTATAAGAACGTTAGTAATATACTTCTGTGTTACTTTACCAGGCCTTAGACCGGGAATAAATCCACCACTTTTTTTAAGATTATCTGCAGTATCAGCTGGTTTGTATGTGACAAAGGTATAAAAGAACGAAAAAGTCACTATCATCAAAAAGAATGTGACCAAATACATTACACTATCTCTTAAGAAATCTCCGCTGTTAAGAAATGATGAATTATTGCCCAAAAAGGACTCATTTATTTTCGTACCAATACTGTAAATTTTTGATTCTGGATCAGCAGTACCAACTAATAACTGAGCAATAATCTGAGGAAATGATAACAATGCTGAAGCAAAAATAACTGGCATTACTCCTGCTTGATTAAGTTTTAATGGAAGGTATGTCGCTTGCACACCAGCTGCTCTAAACCTTCTTGCATACTGTATAGTCACTTTTCGAACAGCTTCGTTAATATAAACGATGCTCATAATTAAGAGGTAGAAACCAGCAATGAAGAAATATATTAGTTTAAAGTTGTCGTTAATCAACACATTGAAGTTACCGTTCTTAAGTAGTTCAATGTCATTTGTTAGAAACACGAAATCTCTCGCAACAAGGTTTGGGACCACTGTTAGAATACTTATTGTAATGATGATTGAAATCCCATTTCCGATTCCATGAGCAGTAATTAATTCACCCAACCACATTAAAACCATACTTCCCGCAGTCAAAGATACGACCATAGTAACGATATCAAAGTTAGTAACGTTATCTAACAGTCCGGCTAATTGAGGTACTGTTGAAGTAACACTTTTCAAAACCGAATAGATAACAACAGCTTGAACAACCGTGAGGGGAACTGCAAGAATCCTTGTGTATTGGTTAATTATTGCTCGTCCTCTCTCGCCTTCCTTTGAAAGTTCATCTAATTTCGGAATAATAGAGGTGAGTAGCTGTAATACAATTGAAGCATTAATATACGCTCCCAAACCAATCGCAACAACAGAAGGATTATCTAACCTACCTCCAGTAACGATCGAGAAGAAATTAGTAAGTGGGTTATTTCCAAATGCTTCTGCGAATAACTGAGTATCAATACCAGGAAGTGGAACTGCTGCCAAAATTCTGTATACAATTACAAGAGAAATAGTAACGAGAATTTTTTTTCTAATCTCTGGCGATCTCAATGACTCACGTAATGAAATCTGATCTTTATCTGTAGTATTTGAGAACTTAGGTTTAGGTGTAATTCTATTTTTGAATCTATTAACGTTCAATTTAGGGAGTTTGAGTCGTGATTTTGGAAGTTTCATTTAGTTTATGTTAAACGTTACTTAGTGAACTTTGCCACCTACTTTTTCGATTTGTTGTTGTACAGATTTGGATACTAATATATTTTCTAATGTGATTTTTTTCTTTAATTCACCGTTATTCAAGATCTTAACTTTGACATTTTTTCCTTTTGCACTGACCAATCCTGCCTCTCTTAACTTTTCTACGTTTATTGTATCTCCATCTTTAAAATCATTTAATCTTTCGATTTTTACTATTTCAACTTTGTTTTTAAGTTGGAAAAATGCTCGTGAGAATCCTTTTAATTTAGGGATCCTACGAGACAATGGCATCTGACCACCTTCAAATCCTTTTCTGGCTAACTTATATCATGTTCTGGACTTTGCTCCTTTTGATCCACGTCCGACTGTATGGCCACCTTTTCCGGATCCATATCCTCTTCCAACTCTTTTTTTATTTTTTGTTGTTTTAAGTAAGTAGTTATGTATCATGATTTCATTGATTGTAATGCTTCGATTGTTGCATAAACATTTGTAATTGGATTTGAAGCACCAATAATTTTAGTTAATATATCTTTGACACCGACAAGTTCGAGCACAGACCTCAATGATGCACCTGCAATAACTCCAGTTCCGGGAGCTGCTGGCTTCATAAAAATCTTCACTGCACCTTTCTTGTGAAGAATTTGATGCGGGATTGTTGTATTGTGCAATTGAACAGTTACCATATTTTTCTTAGCTTTGTTGTATGCCTTTGTTTCTGCACTTTTGACATCAGCTCCTTTTCCAACAGCTGCTCCAACTTTACCTTTTCTATCACCAACAACAACAAGAACACTTAGACTCATTCTTTTTCCACCTTTGTAGGTATGTGATACACGTCTGATTGATACGATTCTTTTCTCAATGTCGTCAGTATTTTGTCGTCTCTGGTTTTTGTTATTATTTCGTTGATTGTTCCTAGACTTGTTTCTATCGAAGGTTGTAGTTCTGCCACCGGTTCTGCTAGTTTCTTTGCTTACTTCTTTTAATTCAACTTTTTTTGTTTCTTGCACTTCTGTCGCCATTAATTTTTTCTAATTAAAATATAAGTCCACCATCTTTTGCCCCTTGGGCAAGTTCTTTGATTCTACCATGGAATTTAAATCCATTTCTGTCAAATACAACTTTAGTAATCTTTTTGGTTTGGGCTAACTTTGCTAAATTTTCACCAACTAACTTTGCCTTTTCAGATTTAGTCCCTTTTACTAATTTAACATCACTACTAGCCAAAATAGTTTGACTATTTGCATCATCCACTAACTGAGCGTAGATATGTTGGTTTGTTCTAAACACCGACAATCTTGGTCTTTCATAAGTACCAATGATTCTACTTCTAATTTTTAATTTTCTTCTGTTTCGTCTATCTGTTTTTGTAATCATTGTTTCAATTTAATACTTTATGATGTAGCTCCAGATTTTCCGGATTTTCTTTTAATTTGTTCATCTGCATATCTAATCCCTTTACCTTTATAAGGTTCAGGTTTTCTTAATTCTCTAATCTCAGCTGCTGTTTGACCTACTAATTGTTTATCGGTACCCTTTACTGTAATTTTTTCTTGATCTTCCATAATTAATTCAACACCTTCTCTTGCTTCGTAGATAACTGTATGTGAAAAACCAAGCTTGAGTTCGACTTTTCGGTTTGATTTTAATTCACCACGATAACCTGTTCCATGTATTTCTAATTTTCTTTCGTAACCTTCTGTAACACCTTGAACCATATTCGCGATAAGTGATCTATACAATCCATGGTAGGATTTACCTGTGACTGTGTTAGACTTCTTCTCAACAATTATTTCGTCATTTTCAACTTTAATTGTTACACCTTTCCTAACTGAAAGTGAGTGAGTCCCAAGTGGACCTTCAATAGTTATAAAAAGGTAGTGATAGTCACCGCCATCCTCAATTTTGACTTTGACTTTGGAACTATCGAATTTTATTGGCATTTGACCTATTTTTGACATTATTACCAGATTTCACATAAATACTCACCACCGACTTTGCTTTTTTTAGCGTCATCTCCGCTCAAAACTCCTTGCGGTGTAGAAATAATTGCAATACCTTTACCATTTAATACTTTAGGTATTTCTTTGTAATTAATATATTTTCGAAGTCCTGGCTTTGAGATTCTTTTCATACTTCTCATTGCTGGTTCTAATCCCAAATATTTTAACTTGATATTCAAAGATTGCTGAGGAAGGTTTTCTTCATTAGATACTTCATAATCCTCAATCATATTTGATTTTTTTAATATTTCGCTGATTGCAACCAACACTTTTGTTGAAGGTATAGTCACAAATTCTTGCTTTCGCAATTGTGCGTTTCTAACTCTTGTTAAATAATCAGCTATTGTATCGTTTACCATAATGTATATTTAAAAACTTACCAAGAAGATTTTTTTAGCCCAGGTATATCACCACTATGAGCTAATCTTCTAAGACAAATCCTGCATAATTTAAAGTATCTGTGATAACTTCTAGACCTTCCACATAATTGACATCGTGAAAATGCTTGAGTTTCATATTTTGCACTTTTATTTAATCTTTTTGCTTTTGCTTCTTGAGCTGCTGTAGACATATTTATTTATTAAATTTAAACTTTTTGAAAAGGCATACCAAGTAATGAAAGTAATGACTTAGCTTTCTCATTATCATCGGCGCTGGTACAGATTATAACCTGTAACCCCCTTATTTTACTAACTTTTGTTGCATCTACTTCAGGAAAAATTGTATGTTCCTTAAGTCCTAGTGCATAGTTTCCTTGACCATCAAATGCATTTACAGGAACACCTCTGAAATCCTTTACTCTAGGAAGAGCTACAGAGATCAATCGGTCTAAGAAATACCACATCATGTCTTTTCTCAATGTAACCTTTACTCCAATGTCCATTCCTTTTCGAATTTTGAAGTTCGAAATTGCTTTTTTACTTTTTGTGATCATTGGTTTCTGACCAGAAATCAATGCAATATCTCTTACCATTTCTTCTATTGCAGTATTATCTGTTTTTGCTTCACCCAAACCAGAATTTATAATAATTTTTGTAAGATTAGGTGCAGCCATCTTGTTTTTGATTCCAAGGGTCTTCTGAAGCTCTGCTAATACTTCCTTCTCATATTTGATTTTTAGTCTTGGTTTTTCGTTTGCCATAATTAAGAGATTTCTTTGTTTGTTTTTTTAGATATTCTAACTTTCTTACCATTTTCAACTTTGTAACCTATTCGTGTTGTTTTTCCAGTTTTTACATCAACTAACATCACTTTTGCCGCAGGAATTGGTGCTTCGAATTCCTGGATTGTTCTTTTCTTCTGTTCTTGTGTAGATTGAGATTTTTTATGTCTTTTGACAATATTTACACCTTCTACAACTACCTTAGACACTTTAGGTAAAGTGAATTTAACAATTCCTTGTTTACCTCTGTCTTTACCTGATAATACTTTTACTGTGTCGCCTTTTTTTATTTTCATTAGAGTACCTCCTGAGCTAAACTAACAATTTTTCCGTATCCTTTTTCTCTAAGCTCTCTTGCAACTGGACCAAAAATTCTAGTTGCCTTTGGCTCTTTTTTTGCTTTATCAATTATCACTGCTGCATTATCATCAAATCGAATATATGATCCGTCTTTTCTTTTTATCTCTTTAGTTGTTCTAACTACTACTGCATCTACAACATCACCTTGCTGGTAGTTGCTATTTGGCAATGCTTTTTTTACAGAAGCTTTTACCATTTCTCCCACAGAAGCAAATCTCTGGAAACTATTTCCTTTACCTCTTCCCATGACACGAATAACCATAATTGTCTTGGCTCCGCTATTGTCTGTAACTGTTAATCTCGATAAATTCTGTACCATTATTTAACTTTTTCAACTAGATAAAATTTCTTCGTTTTACTAACAGGTTTACCCTCAAGTATCCAAACGATATCACCTTTAACAAACTCACCTTCAATATTTTTATGAACAAGATAGTTTTTGTGCTTTTTAATAATCTTCTTATACAATGGGTGAGCATATTTGATTTCAACTCTAACTTTGATTGTTGATTCATCAATTACGTTTACAATCACGCCTTGTAATTTCTTCGGTTGTGTTACAGATTCTTTTGTTTGTATTGTTTTCTTTGTCATTATTTATATTTGTAATTATTTATCAGATTCTTTCTTTTTAGTTTTTACTTTCACTTCTTCTTTTTCTACTTTTTCTTCTTTCTTAGATTCTTTTTTAACTTCTTTCTTTTCGTTTTCAACTTTTTTTAAAGGAGCATGTAATCCAAGTTCAATTTCCTTTATCAATGTATTTATAATTGCCACTTCTTTTCGTTTCTTCATTATTTGAGAAAAATCCTTCTCTTGACCAATTCTCACATCATAGCGCAAATCAGATAGTTCTTTAGAAACCTTTTCCTGTCTAGTTTGCAACTCTTTTAATTCCATTGTTTTTAACTTTGATTTATTCATGCTTGTCTCGATATTATTCTAGTTAATACAGGTAATTTCTGTGATGCTTTTCTAAGTGCTTCTACTGCGATTGCTTCATCAACTCCACCAATTTCAAACATCACTCTTCCTGGTTTTACTACAGCTACATAACCTTCAACACTTCCCTTACCCTTACCCATTCTTACTTCAGCAGGTTTCTTTGAATAAGGTTTGTGAGGGAAAACTCTTATCCAAAGCTTTCCCTTTCTTTTCATTTCTCTTACCAAAGCTTTTCTAGCTGCTTCGATCTGCCTACTGTTAACCCAACTACGAGTTACAGATTGAAGACCGAAATCTCCACTTGAAAGCTCATTACCAGTACTAGCTGTGCCTTTCATTCTGCCTCTAAATGCTTTTCTGTATTTTGTATTTGATGGTTGTAACATTATTAAAAGTCAGTATCATCTAAATCTAATTTTTCTCCAGTGTAAACCCAGACTTTAATTCCATGTTTACCTGCATTTGGAACTTGTGCATCAACAAATGCATAGTCAATTTTTGCTCTAAGTGTTTGCATAGGTACTGATCCCCATTGGAATTTCTCTACTCTAGCGATTTCTGCACCCTTGATACGTCCGCCAACCCAAATCTTAATACCTTTCACATCAGGTGATTTTTTTGCATTTTCGATTTCTCTACTTGCTGCAAACTTAGGCACGATTCTTCGCACAAGCTGATTTTTGATATTCTCCGCGATCAATCTTGCCTGAATTTCAGGATTTTTGATCTCGAATACTTTTAATTCAACTTCACCTTTTATCATTCTGTTAAGTTCTTTCTTTAGTTCTTCTATTCCGGCTCCACCTCGACCAATTACTACACCAGGTCGTGCAACTCTAACTTCAATTATTACTTTGTTCATAGATCTCTTGATTTTTACTAGATTCACTCCAGATGCCTCAATTTTGTTTCGGATGAACTTTTTAATCTTAAGATCATCAAGTAATAAATCAGCAAACTGTTCTTTCGGTGCATACCAGAAAGATCCCCAGCCTTTGTTGACTCCTACTCTGAAACCTGTTGCATTAATTTTATTACCCATTTTTATTTAATTAATTTATTTGTTGAACTCCAATAATTATATGACAGTTTCTTTTTAGAATCTGATGATATCGACCTCTTGCTACTGCCAATCCTCTTTTGAAGGTTGGCGCTTCATTTACAAATGCTTCACTAATTACAAGTTTCTTTTTGTCCCAACCATTGTTATTTACTGCATTATGTATCGCAGAATTGACAACCTTTAGTACATCTTCTGCTACTGCTTTATTTGTAAACTTTAATACATCTAATGCTTTTATAGCTTCTTTACCTCTTACCAAATCCAACACCAATCTAGTTTTTCTGGCGGATGATTTTACATATTTAGTTTTTGCGTATACTGTTTTTTCTGACATTTTATTCATTTAATACTCGACCAATTGAACCTGTAGCTTTTCCAATCTTACCTTTCTTACTGTGTCCTTGGAATTTCCTTGTTTGTGAAAACTCTCCAAGTTTATGACCAACCATAGACTCTGTAACAAACACATTTATAAAATCTTTTCCATTATGAACTTCGAAAGTTACACCCACCATCTCTGGTGAAATTGCACAATCTCTAGCCCATGTTCTGACTCCACCTCGTTGACCAGATTGTTTATGCTTTTCAATTTTTTTTATTAATTTAGGATCAATATATGGTCCTTTTTTACTTGATCTAGACATTTTTTTTAAACAATAGTTTTATATTTTTTACTTTGTCGACCTTTTTTGTTTGGTCTTCTTTTTATAATATATTTATTTGTAGTTTTATTATTTCTTGTTTTCTTTCCAACTCGATTACCCCATCTATCTTGTGCTGGACCACCCGGGCCGTGTCTACCGCTCTTACCTTGACCATCTCCATGTGGATGCTTACCTCCACTCATAGCTACACCTCGAACAGTTGGTCTAAAGCCCATTTTCCTCTTACGACCAGCTTTCCCAAGTTTGACATTTTTTACATCAATATTTCCAACAGTACCAACAGTCGCCATGCACTCCGATCTTACCAATCGGATTTCTCCGCTAGGCATCTTGAGTTGTGCGTATTCTTGAGTAAATCCTTGGATTTGGATGGCTGAGCCAGCAGCTCTAGCAATTATACCACCATTTCCCTTTGTTGTCTCAATATTGTGCACGAAGGTTGATGCCGGAATGTTCTTAAGTGGCATCGCATTTCCGACTTTTATAGATACTTTTTCACCTGCTACAACTGTATCTCCAACTTTTAACTTCACTGGTGCAAGAATGTATCTTCTCTCTCCATCGATATATTTAATCAAAGCGATATTAGATGTTCTGTTTGGATCATACTCTATAGATTCTACAACTCCGGGGACATCATATTTATCTCTCTTGAAATCTACTATTCTGAATCTTCTTTTTACTCTTCCACCTCTATGACGGACTGTCTGTTTACCTCGGAAGTTCTTACCTGCACTATATTTAACGTTCTCAAGTAAAGCCTTGTGAGGTTTCTTTTTTGTAAGTCCAGAATAATCCATTAACTCGGTATTTCTTCTAGTTGCTGTTGTAGGTTTGAATTGTCTTAAAGCCATTATTTTATGTTAAAAACTTCTATCGAATCGCCTTTTTTAAGTGTGACGATTGCTTTTTTATATGTAGACTTTCTTCCTTTCTGTCTAGTTTTTCCAAACATCACTTTTTTGCCTAGTACATTTAATAATCGTACGTTCTCAACTTTCACTCCGTATTTTTCTGCTATGGACTTCCCAATAGCAATCTTACCAGCCTTTTGACCCACGATGAATGTATAATGATTTAACTCATCTGCAAGTCTCATTGTTTTTTCACTTATTAAAGGTTTTACTATATTTTCCATTATTTTTCAGTTTTTTTATCACTCCAGTATTCTTTGATTTTTTCAACCGTTTCTGGAGTTAAAACAATATTTTTATATTTTAATATTTGATATGCATTTAAACTATTTACTACTTCTGTATCAATAAGTTTTAAATTCGATGATGCTTTCAGAATGTTCTCATCTTTTAAAGATGTCACTATTAATGTTTTTCCGTCAACTTTTGCCTTCTTAAATATGTCTGCTAAAGTTTGTGTAAGTTTGTCGTCTTTCAGTCCGAATCCTTCGAATATATAAACTACTTTGTCTGTAGCTTTTGTAGTAAGTGCCGATCTCATCGCAACAGCTCTTTCTTTCTTATTCATATTTAATTTGCGGTTCATTATATTTTTAGGACCAAATGCCACTCCTCCTCCTCTAAATATAGGATTTCTGATTGATCCCGATCTTGCACGACCTGTTCCCTTTTGTTTCCATGGTTTTTTACCGCCTCCACTAACATCACCTCTTGTTTTTGAGTGTGCATTACTCTGTCTCTGATTTGCAAGGTAGACTTTTACAGCTTTGTCTAACAAGACTCTGTTAACTTTGGCCTCAAAAATATCTTTAGGCAATGTAATTGTTGTTTCAGATTTACCACCTGTTTTTGTAAATAAAGTCAATTTCATTTTAATCTCTTGATTTAATTAGTATAAATGCACCTTTATTACCCGGAACTGCACCCTTAATTCCTATTAATTCATTTTTTTCGTCAATAAATACAACTTCTAGATTTTTAACAGTAATTTGTGTCCCGCCCATTCTACCAGCCATTTTCTTCCCTTTATATACTCTACCTGGTGTAGTACCTGATCCGATTGATCCAGGAGCTCTCCATCTATCTGACTGACCATGAGTTTTTGGTCCACCATGAAAATGCCATCTTTTTACAACACCTTGGAAACCCTTACCTTTTGAACTACCAGTTACAGAAACAATTTCTCCATTTACAAACAAAGAAGCAGTCAACTTAGAGTGTTCCGCTGCTTCAAGAACCAAATCCTTAACTTCTTTAATATAATTAGGTACAAAACCTAATTTTTTATATTTCCCAACTTCAGGTTTATTTGCATTTGTTTTTTTACCTTTTCCTAAGATTGTAGCATTGTAACCGTCTTTTTCAGCGTTTTTGATATCTATGACATAAACATCACTGACATCAAGAATCGTAACAGGAACAACTGCTCCATCTTCGTCATAGATTTGAGTCATCTCTCTTTTTTGTGCCAATAATGCTTTCATCTCTAACATTAATTTTTGTAAGTAAATATTGTTCCTTTATAAAAAATTGAGCCCTAAGGGCTACAGTTTATTAGCTGTTTACCTTTTTTATTCTTACCCTAGTTTGATTTCAGGTTTCTCCAATACTGGAAGATTAACCATAAAATGTTTTAAATTATTTAATTTCTATCCACACACCTGCAGCAAGCTGTAAGTGAGTGAGTGAATCAACTGTTTTACTGGTTGGTTCAATTATATCAATAAGTCTTTTATGTGTGTTTAATTCAAAATGCTCTTTCGATCTACTATCTACGTGTGGTGAACGTAAGGTTACAAATTTCATTTTCTTTGTAGGAAGCGGAATTGGACCTAATGTCTTAGCACCTGTACGTACCGCAGTCTCGATAATCTGCTCAGCAGCCTTATCAACAACCTTACTATCATAACCTTTTATTTTAATTCTAATTTTTTGCATTTATTTAAAAGAGCTTTTATCTAAAAAGACGAGATCCTCGTTATGAGGATCTCGTTAATTTCATGTTATTTAATAATTTTAGTAACGACACCTGCTCCTACTGTTCTTCCTCCCTCTCGAATAGCAAATCTCATTTTTTCTTCGATTGCTGCAGGAGTTGAAAGTTTTACAGAGAATTTAGCATTGTCTCCAGGCATTACCATTTCTGTTCCACTTGGAAGTGTAACTTCTCCGGTTACGTCAGTTGTTCTGATGTAGAACTGAGGTTTATATCCTGTAAAGAATGCTGTGTGTCTACCACCCTCATCTTTGGTCAAAATGTATGCTTCAACTTCGAACTCTGTATGTGGATTAATAGAACCTTTTTGAGCAAGTACTTGTCCACGTTCAATATCTTCTCTTTTTAGACCTCTGATAAGTACTCCAACATTATCACCAGCCATACCTTCTTCAAGTTGTTTGTTGAACATCTCGACTCCAGTTACTGTGATTTGCTTGATGGATTCACTTAAACCGACTTGATCAATAACATCACCAACCTTTACTTTACCTCTGTCGATTCTTCCTGTTGCTACTGTACCTCGACCCTCGATTGAAAATACGTCTTCTACAGCCATTAAGAATGGTTTATCAATTTCTCTTTCCGGTTCCGGGATAAAAGAATCCAATGCATCCATAAGTTCTTGCATTGCTTTATCTCCTTCTTCTCCACCTTCTAGACCTTTTTTAGCACTGCCTTTAATAATAGGTGTTTCATCACCAGGGTATTGGTATTTTTTTAGAATATCTCGAATTTCCTCTTCAACAAGCATTAGCAACTCTTCATCCATGTCATCATCAAAAACATTAATGAAAACAACGATATGTTCTACACCTACTTGTCTGGCTAAGATGACATGCTCTTTAGTCTGAGGCATTGGACCATCAGCTGCAGATACGACTAAAATAGCACCGTCCATCTGTGCGGCACCAGTAATCATATTTTTAATGTAGTCTTTGTGACCTGGACAATCAATATGAGCGTAATGTCTATTCTCTGATTCATATTCAACGTGTGAGGAAGCTACTGTAACAATCTTTGTTTTATCTCGAACTACTCCACCTTTTGCAATTTCTGCATATCCTTTTTGTGATGCTGTTCTACCTTTTCTTTGTGCAAATGCAATCAATGCCGCTGTTAACGTGGTTTTACCATGATCGATATGACCAAGTGTACCGACATTAATGTGTGGTTTTGTTCTGTCAAATTTTTTGTCAGCCATTGTAAAAAACTTAAAATAATAAATAATTATAATTCCATCTTGTGATGGCAGTTTGAGTTACATACAAACAAAAAGCTATAAAATAGCCAAAATAGCGAATCATTTATAACAAATTTCCTCTATTTTCGCAAGTATTTTGTGCTACTGTTTCAAACAATCTCGTTTTATTATGATTTTACTCCTAATGCTTCATTTACAAGTCCATCAGGTACTTTCTGGTAATGGCTAAATTCCATAACAGATGTAGCCTTACCTTTACTCATTGACCTAATATCATTAATCCATCCAAACATATTACCTAGCGGCACTTCTGCAAATATTTCTTGTACTTTACCTTTTGGATTCATACTTTTTATGACACCTCTTTTTGACGAAAGTGCTCCTGTCACATCTCCAGCGAATTCATCGGGCGCAACAACACTTACTTTCATAATTGGCTCCAATAATATTGGTTTAGACTTTCTCATTGCCTCTTTTAAACCCTTTGAACCAGCAATTCTAAATGTATCTGTATTAGAATCAACATCATGATAAGAACCGTCTGTAAGTGTTACCATAACATCAACAACCGGGAAGCCTCCAAGTACACCGGATTTCAACGCATCAATCATACCTTTCTCAACGGATGGTACGTATTCTGTAGGTATTGCACCACCTTTGATTTTATTTACGAACTTAAAACCCGCACCTTGCTCTTGAGGTTCGATTGTGAAAGTTATGTCAGCGAATTGACCTGCACCACCAGTTTGTTTCTTCAATAGCTCATGATGTTCGACACTACCCTCAATAGTCTCTCTGTATGCTACTTGTGGCTTACCAGCAGAAACGTCAATTTTGTATTCTCTTTTCAAAATATCCATTTTGATTTCAAGATGAAGTTCTCCCATTCCAGAAATGATTGTCTGTCCTGTTTCTTTGTTACTTTCTGCTTTGAAGGTTGGATCCTCTTGCATCAATCTTCTCAGAGTTTCTCCGAGTTTTTCTTGATCTGATTTCGTCTTTGGTTCGATTGCTAAGCTCACAACAGGATCAGGAAACTCAATACTTTCAAGAGCAACAGGTCGATCTTCCATACATAGTGTATTACCAGTATAGGAGTCTTTAATTCCGACAAGTCCGACAATGTCACCTGCTCTTGCTTTTGAGATATCTTCTCTGTCATTAGCATGCATCAATAATACCCTACCAATTCTTTCTCTATTTCCTTTTGTACTGTTGAATACAGTTGAACCTGCATTTAAAGTACCACTATAGATTCTAGCGAATGTTAATTGTCCGATGTGCGGATCTACTGCGACTTTGAATACCAATGCTACAAATTCCTCGTCCTCTTTGATTTCTAATTCTACACGTTCTTTTGTTTCTGTGTTGACTGCTACAACTTTTCCGAGTTTTTCGACAAGTTCACCTGTCTCTGGATCATGTAATGTATAGACTTTTTGATATGGAGATGGTAAGTATCTACAGATTGCATCTAGTAGCACTTTGGTATCTGCCATTCTAGAATCCCCTCCCATAACAGGGAAAATTTTTCTTGCCAATGTATGCATTCTGAGAGCTGTATAAATTTCATCAACTTCCAGAACACCATCTTCTAGATATTTTTCCATTAATGTATCATCTGCCTCAGCAACTTTTTCAACCAAAGTGTCATGTAGTTCCTCAACTCTTGCTTTGATATCAGCAGGTATATCAATTTCTACAAATTCTTGTTTTTCTTCGTCAGTATATTGATATGCTTTCATTGTTACCAAATCTACATAACCACTTATTTCATGTTCTTTTCCAATAGGATACTGAATAGCGACTGCATCTGAACTTAGTTCATCTTGGATTGACTTCAAAGACATCTCAAAGTCACCACCGATTAAATTCAACTTATTTACAAAAGCAATTCTAGGAACATTGTATTTGTCAGCTTGACCCCAAACTTTTCCAGATTGAGGTTCCACTCCCATCTTTCCATCAAAAATCACAACAGCACCGTCAAGTACCCTAAGAGATCTTTCTACCTCTGCAGTGAAATCTACGTGACCCGGTGTATCGATAATATTGATTCGATGAATGACATCATTTAATGACCATAAACAAGTAGTTGCTGCTGAATGAATCGT
>OEIV010000021.1_pt1 | contig 93853 bp, 92 predicted proteins | sample 1539231 | NCBI WGS metagenome assembly OEIV01 (sample SAMN03794762, study PRJEB22550) | activated sludge metagenome | feature: wastewater treatment plant; material: activated sludge; isolation source: Wastewater treatment plant of a petroleum refinery complex | place: Argentina: Buenos Aires ...
CCACGATGTTCCTCGGCATCGCCTTCACCGAGGCCCTCGCCCTCATCGGCTTCGTCGTCTTCATCCTCCTCAAGTTCGTGTGATCGTCGCGAGCTGCCGGCGCCACGGCGCCGGCAGCAGCGCGAGGTCCCGTTCCGTCCCGACACGTCACCAGGAGTCCCCATGCTCGCATTGCTGAGCCTCATCGCCTCCGAGGGAGGTGAAGCCAAGGAAGTGGTCAACCCCGTCATTCCGGACACGCCGGAGCTGGTCTGGGGTGCGATCGCCTTCTTCCTGCTGCTGATCCTCATGTATGCGGTGTGCTTGCCCCCGATTCGCCAGGCGATGCGTCGCCGCGAGGACCAGATGCGCAACGACGCCGAGTCCGCCGAGCGGGCCCGCGTCGAGGCCGAGCAGGTTCGGCGCGACTACGACGCGACCTTGGCCGAGGCCCGCGCCGAGGCGTCCCGCATCGTCGATGCGGCCCGCCAGGCGGGTGAGGCCCGCCGGGCCGAGATCATCCGCGCGGCCGAGGACGATGTCGCCGCCGAGCGGCAGGCGGCGCTTGCCGATCTCGACGCGGCTCGCACCACGGCGCTCGACGGGCTTCGCCCACAGGTCGGGTCGATCGCTGTCGCCGCTGCCGGCAAGGTCGTCCAGCGCGACCTCGACGTCGCGGCCAACCAGTCGGTGGTCGACGAGCACGTGCGCTCGGCGAGCCGGGGCTGAGGGAGGAAACGCACATGAACGCACTACTCCTTGCCGAAGAGGGCAACCACTTCTGGCTTCCCCACGACATCAACGAGGTGATCTGGGGCACGATTGCCTTCCTGATCGTCTTCGGGCTGCTCTACAAGAAGGCGTGGCCGGCGATCTCGGCGGCGATGGCCGCTCGGCCGGAGCGCATCGCCGCAGAGCTCGGCGCGGCGGAGGCCGATCGGGTCGACGCCGAATCGAAGCGGGACGGCGTGAAGGCGGCGCTCGCCGACTCCGACGCCGAGGCCGCTCGGATCGTCGCCGAGGCCCGCGACGCCGCAGCCCGGCTCGAGTCCGACACGGTCACCCGTGCCGAGGCCGAGGCCGTGGCGCTTCGCGAACGTGCCGCAGGCGAGCTCGTGGCCGCCCGTCGCCAGGCCGAGAGCGATCTTGCCGGTGAGCTGTCCCGGCTGGCGCTCGGCGCCGCCGAGCAGGTCGTGCACTCGAACCTCGATGACGCAACCCACCAGGACCTGATCGAGGCGTACATCCGCCAGGTCGGCGCGACCAACTGAGGCCGGAGAGGCACATGAGCGAATCTTCCATCACCGCCTACGCCTCGGCGATCGCGTCGGTGGCGCGCGCCGAGGGCATCGCCCGGGTCGTCGAAGACGAACTGTTCCGGGTCGCCCGAGCCCTGGGCGCCAACGACGAACTGCGTGCAACGCTCGCCGACGCGTCGATCCCGCTGGAGCGGCGGACCTCGATCATCGAGGATCTGCTGGGCGGGAAGGCGACCACGACGACCGTTTCGGTCGTGACGCTGCTCGTCGCCAACGACCGCGTGGGCCAACTCGCGGCCATCGTCGACGAGTTCGTCTCGCAGTCGGCCGGGGCCCGCGGCGAGGCAGTGGCCGAGGTGCGCTCGGCCGTGCCGCTGAGCGATGACCAGAAGGCCCGACTGGCCGCTGCGCTCAAGGCACAGACCCAGCTCGACGTCACGATCCGCAACGTCATCGACCCGACCGTCATCGGCGGCATCGTCACCCAGATCGGTGACACGCTGCTCGACGGTTCCGTCCGCTCCCGCCTCACGCAACTTCGCGAGGCGTTCTGATCCGTCACGCTCGGCAGAGACCATCTGCCGGTGTGCTTCCCGTCCGTCATCACTCGCCAGAGCCGAACGAACCTCGAAGAGAGTCCCAGACATGGCTGAACTGACCATCAACACCGCAGACATCACGGCGGCGATCCAGAAGAACCTCGAGGGGTTCGCCCCCGACCTCACCGTCGGGCAGGTCGGCCGGGTGATCGAGGTCGGCGACGGCATCGCCCGCGTGTCGGGCCTGCCCGCCGCCACCGTCAACGAGATCCTCGAGTTCGAGTCGGGCATCCTGGGCCTCGCGCTCAACTTGGACGAGGACTCGATCGGCGCCGTGGTCCTCGGTGAGGTCGACGACATCGAAGAGGGCCAGACGGTGAAGGCCACCGGCCAGATCCTCTCCGTGCCGGTCGGCGATGGCCTCCTCGGTCGGGTCGTCAACACGATGGGCGAGCCCATCGACGGCAAGGGCCCGCTGAGCAACGTCCAGGAGCGCCGCGTCGAGGTCCAGGCGCCGGGCATCATCGGTCGCCAGCCCGTAGGCGAGCCCATGCAGACCGGCATCAAGTCGATCGACTCGCTCATCCCGGTCGGTCGTGGTCAGCGTGAGCTGATCATCGGCGACCGCAAGACCGGCAAGACCACGGTCGCCATCGACGCCATCATGAACCAGAAGGGTCTGGGCGTGAAGTGCATCTACGTGGCGATCGGGCAGAAGGCCTCGACCGTCGCGCAGACCGTGGCCCGCCTCGAGGCCGCCGGAGCCATGGAGTACACCGTCGTCGTGGTCGCCCCGGCCTCCGACCCGGCACCGTTCAAGTACCTCGCCCCCTACACCGGTTGCGCCATGGGTCAGCACTGGATGGAACACGGCGATCACGGCCTCATCGTGTACGACGACCTGTCCAAGCAGGCCGAGGCGTACCGCCAGGTGTCGCTCCTTCTCCGCCGCCCGCCGGGGCGCGAGGCCTACCCGGGCGACGTGTTCTACCTGCACTCCCGTCTCCTCGAGCGTGCCGCCAAGCTGTCCGACGCCCTCGGCGCCGGCTCGCTCACGGCGCTGCCGATCATCGAGACCAAGGCCGGCGACGTCTCGGCCTACATCCCGACGAACGTGATCTCGATCACCGACGGCCAGATCTTCCTTCAGGACGACCTGTTCAAGTCCGGTATCCGTCCGGCCGTGGACGTCGGCATCTCGGTGTCCCGCGTGGGCTCGGCCGCCCAGATCAAGGCGATGAAGACGGCCGTCGGCACGCTCAAGAGCGACCTGCAGCAGTTCCGTGAGCTCGAGGCGTTCGCGGCCTTCGGTTCCGACCTCGACGCCGTGTCGAAGGCCCAGCTCGACCGTGGCTACCGCCTCACCGAACTCCTCAAGCAGGGTGTGGGCCAGCCCGTGCCCGTCCAGGAGCAGGTCGTGGTGCTGTTCGCCGGCACCCGAGGCTTCCTCGACGGCATCGACATCTCCGACGTGCAGCGCTTCGAGGCCGAGCTCCTCGAGTGGTTCCGCAACCGCCACAGCGACCTCCTCGCCTCGGTGAAGGAGACCGGCAACGTCGATACCGATGCGCTCGAGGCCGGCGTCAAGGCCTTCACGGCGCAGTTCCAGTCGACGGCCAAGGCCGGCAGCGAGCCCGCCGGCGCGGCGAGCGATGCCACCACGTCGCTGGCCAAGGCGGCCACGCATCTCCCGGAGGAACAGACCGACCGCGACGACGAGGCGCACTGACCGATGCCCGGCGCACAGGAACGGGTGCTCCGCCGACGCATCGGCAGCATCCAGAACACCAAGAAGATCACGCGGGCGATGGAGCTCATCGCCGCGACCCGCGTCGTCAAGGCCCAGATGGCCGCGAACGACGCCCGGCCGTACAGCGAGCAGATCACCGCGGTGATCTCGAACCTCGCGGCCGGGGGGGTCGAGGTTTCGCACCCCCTGCTGCGTCAGGCGACCGACGTCCGCAAGGTCGGTGTGATCGCGATCACGTCCGACCGGGGGCTCGCCGGCGCGTACAACTCCTCGGTGATCCGAGCGGCCGAACGCGAGATCCGCCAGGCCAAGGCCGAGGGGCGTGAGTACGCGCTCATCACGATCGGCAAGAAGGCCGAGGGGTACTTCCGGTTCCGGAACTACCACATCGACGCGGCGTTCAACGCCATGACCGACAAGCCCACCTACGAGGACGCCCGAACGGTGGCCGCCAAGGTGACCGAGTTGTTCGACGGCGACGTCGACACGATCGACCTAGTGTACACGCAGTTCATCACGATGGGCTCCCAGAAAGTGGTCGTGCGGCGGTTCCTCCCGCTCGACACCGACGACGCCGAGTCCACCCCCGAGGGACCCGGCGCCGCCTTCGAGTTCGAGCCCTCCGCCGCCGCGGTGCTCGCGTCGCTGCTCCCCCGCTACGTGGAGAGCCGGCTGTTCTCGGCCCTGCTCGATGCTGCGGCGTCCGAGCATGCCAATCGGCAGCGGGCGATGAAATCGGCCACGGACAACGCCGAGGAGCTCATCATCAAGCTCCAGCGCAAGATGAACCAGGCCCGCCAGGACGCCATCACCACCGAGATCATGGAGATCATCAGCGGTGCCGAAGCCCTGTCGGCCGACAAGGGTGACCCCGAGGACCTGCTCCTCGACCACCTCAGCGCCGACCCATTCCCGAAGCTCGCGTTGCGCGGTGGCCACGTGCCCCATCAGCACTCCCACCTGTAAACCACCGGACAAGAACAGGACACGCCATGACGGCCACTGACACCACACACAAAGAAGGTCGCATCGTCGCCATCGCCGGACCGGTGGTCGACGTGGAGTTCCCGCCCGACGGGCTCCCGCAGATCAACCACGCCCTCGAGTTCACGATCACCGTGGACGGCGTGTCCACCAAGGTGACCGCCGAGGTCGCCCAGCAGATCGGTGACAACCGGGTGCGGGCCATCTCCATGAAGCCCACCGACGGTCTCGCCCGCGGCACCGTGGTGCACAACACCGGTCGCGGCATCAACGTGCCCGTCGGCGACGTGACACTCGGGCACGTGTTCAACGTGATCGGCGAGCCGCTCGACGTGGCGGCCGACACGCTCGACCTGTCCAACCGGTGGGACATCCACCGTCAGGCGCCGTCGTTCGACTCGCTCGAGCCGAAGGCGCAGATGTTCGAAACCGGTGTGAAGGTGCTGGACCTTCTCACCCCGTACCTGCAGGGCGGCAAGATCGGCCTGTTCGGTGGTGCCGGCGTGGGCAAGACCGTGCTCATCACCGAGATGATCAACCGTGTGGCCTCCAACCACGGTGGCGTTTCGGTGTTCGCCGGGGTGGGGGAGCGGACCCGTGAGGGCACCGACCTCTTCCTCGAGATGGGCGAGACCCTCATGGGCGGCTCCGACCAGTCGGTGCTCACCAAGGCGGCCCTGACCTTCGGCCAGATGGACGAGCCGCCCGGCGTGCGGCTGCGCGTCGCCCTCTCGGCGCTGACGATGGCGGAGTACTTCCGCGACGTGCAGGGCCAGGACGTGCTGTTGTTCATCGACAACATCTTCCGCTTCACCCAGGCCGGCTCCGAGGTGTCCACCCTGCTCGGCCGTATGCCGTCGGCCGTGGGCTACCAGCCGACCCTCGCCGACGAGATGGGCGCGCTGCAGGAACGCATCACCTCGACCGGCGGTCGATCGATCACCTCGCTGCAGGCCGTGTACGTGCCCGCCGACGACTACACCGATCCGGCGCCGTTCACGTCGTTCACGCACTTCGACGGCACGACCGAGCTGAGCCGTGACATCGCGGCCCTCGGCATCTACCCCGCCGTGGACCCGCTGGCGTCCACCTCGACCATCCTCGCACCAGAGGTCGTTGGCGATCGTCACTACAACGTCGCCCGCCAGACCCAGGAAGTGCTGCAGCGCTACAAGGAGCTGCAGGACATCATCGCGATTCTGGGCCTCGATGAGCTGTCCGACGAAGACCGCATCACGGTCGATCGAGCCCGGAAGGTGCAGAAGTTCCTGGCGCAGCCGATGTTCGTCGCCGAGGTGTTCACCGGCCTTCCCGGCATCTTCACGCCGGTGGCCGACACGATCGAGTCGTTCGAGATGCTGCTCCGCGGCGACATGGACGAGCTTCCGGAACAGGCCTTCTACAACGTCGGCGGCGCCGAGGATGTGTACCGCAAGGCCAAGGAACTGGAGAAGAACGGCTGATGCCACTCCGCGTCGAACTGGTCTCGCCGGAGCGCGTCGCGTATTCCGGTGTCGCAAAGACGGTGATCGCCCGCGTCGCGAACGGCGATATCGCGTTCCAACCCGGCCACATCCCGTTCATCGGGACGCTCCAGACCCATCCGGTCCGCCTCGTGCTCGAGGACGGCGGCGAGGTCCGTATTGCTGTGCACCAGGGTTTCGTCGAGGTGTCGAACGACGCCGTGACGATCCTGTCGGACGTGTGTGAACTGCCGGAGCAGATCGATGTCGCCCGGGCCGAGGCGGCCCGGGACCGGGCCGAGGCGGCCCTTCGCGCCGACGCTGACGATGTCGATGCGAAGGCGGCGCTTCGCCGGGCCGAGGTGCGTCTGGAGACCGCCGCGGCCTGAGGTGGGCCGGCCGACCCGGCGAGGACTGAGTGGGACTTCTGCCCACGGGCCTGCCTGGTACACAGTGGTAACTTGCGTGGCGGCCATGTGGGGCTGTGGCAGCTGAGGAGGGAACATGGCGCGGAGTCGCCGCTTGCGACGGCTGGCGTCGGGCGTCACGCTGCTCGGTGCAGCCGTGTCGACCATCGTCGGGTGTACGCCACCCGACGGGACGACGACGACCACCACCCCGGCGTCGGTATTCCCCACATGGATCGCCGGCGATTCGATATCGCGCGGCGCAGCGCTGGCGATGGACACCTCCGTGAATATCGTCGGAATGGCCGGGGCGGCTTTCGTGTCGACGGCCCGTTCGGCGACCACGATCTCGCAGGACATCGGCGCCGCGATCCTCGGATCGGGTTCGATGCCCGAGCGGGTGGTCATCGTCGGCGGAGTGAACGATCGCGACGAGGTGCCGGCGGTGGTGACCGACTCGATGACGACGCTGGAGGCCGACCTCGAGTCGGTCGGCGTCGATGTCGTGTGGGTGACGGAGCCGGCGAAGCAGTTCGCGTCGGATGTCGCGCCGCTGAACGCCTGGATCCTGACGCGACCCGGCAGCCTCGACTGCGCGCCGGTCGTCGCCTCGTCGATGTTCGAGTCAGACGGATTGCACCCGAACGAGGCCGGGTACGCAGCGTTCGCCGCGTGCATCGACGCCGGACTCATCGGTGGAGGCAGCTCGTGAGCCGTGGTGCGGGCAAGGGCTCGCGTGCTCGGCAGACGGGGTCACTGAGATCAACAACCTGACGGGTGACCGTCAACCGCTGGGAGGCACAATGAGAAGGTTTCGACGGACGCTCGCCGTGATCGGGGTTGCAGCAATCGCCGGGTGCACCACCCCGCCGACCATCAGCGCTGCGGCGCCGACGTGGATGTTCGGCGACAGCTTGGCGGGGACCACCGCCGCGTCGTTCCTGCCGGAGCGGTCGCTCGAGGTGTTCAACGCAACACGCGGTGGTGGCGGCTTCGTGTGGACCAAGGACGGACTCAACATCGCCACCGAGGCCGATACCCGGATCGCGGCCTACGGTGCCCCGCGCCGGGCGCTGATCATCGGCGGGACCAACGACTTCAAGCTGTCGGCTCCGGTCGTGATCGCGGCGATGGCCGCGTTCGAGGACGACCTGACGGCCCAGGGCATCGAGGTCGTCTGGATCACCGAGCCGGGGTGGAGCCACGCCGGCTGGCTCGCGCAGCTCAACAATTGGATCCGTTCGCGGCCGGGCAGCATCGACTGCGCTCCGGCCATCGCCGACGCGAAGTACGCCTCGCCATGGGACCAGGTGCACCCGACCGACGACGGGTACAACCGCTACGCGGACTGCATCGCGGAGAACCTGCCACCGCTCGGCTAGCGCGACGCTGCCTTGCCGGGGTCGATGCTTGCCGATCAGCAGCTCGCCAGGCGAGCGATCGCATTGTCGACGATCAGCCGTTCGTACGCCGCCTCGCCGGCGTCGTTCTGGTGGATGTCCCGGCGCAGGAACCAGTCCTGACCCGCAGAGGCCCCGTTCCAGTCGGCGACGGTGATGCGAGGATCGGCGGTGCCCACGAGCGCGAGCAACTCGTTGGTGGCCTTCGCCCACCCGCCCATGCGGCCCCACCCCGAATCCTGGGCGACGTTCACGACGACGACGCAACGCGACGAGGCGAAGGTCGCGTCGAGCACCGCCCGCACCGAGCGGTCGAGGTCGACCATGGTGTAGCCGCCGGCCATGCCGTTGTTGGACTGGAGGGTCTGTGCGTCGGTCGTGCCGAGGGCGAGCACGGTGAGCTGCGGTCGAACCTGCGCGACGTACTCCGCCGCGGTGAGGAGCCGTCGGGAGGGCGGCTGGGCGTCGCGGCTCAAGGTGGCATCGGCGAGCTGTGCGAACCCGACGTTCGCGGTCGCGACCACTGTCGTGGACCGGCCCGTCGCCGTCCGGAGCTGGGTCGCCAGATATCCGGCCCCGCCAGATCCGTCGCCGAGATTGCGCACGAGGCTGTCGCCGATGACCAACACGGCGGGGTCGGCTCCGCTGCGGTCGACGCCCGTGGTGGTCGCGAGGCGGGGCGGCTGGGGCAACACCGCCATGCCGGTCTTCGAACGCCCGCCGCGCGGAAGCGTGGTCCGCGTCGAACCGGCTGGCGGCTCGACCGCCGCCTCGGGTGGCGGTACCCGGGCGGCGAGGTCGTTACCCACGTCGTTCACGGTTGTTGTCGGGCGCTCCGCACGTGCCCCACGATCTTCGATGGTGGTGGAGCCGCTGCACGACGTGGGCGCGGCCGTGAGCAGAGCCGCCGTCGCGAGCGCGGTGAGGGGGCGCGCGGAGGCTCGCCGCGTCACGAGTGCAGCTTGTCGAGGCGATGACGAGCCTCGACCAGGCGGACCGTTCCCGAGCTTGAACGCATCACCAACGACTGGGTCGTCGCTCCGCTCGCGGCGAAGTGCACGCCCTGGACCAACTCGCCGTCGGTGATGCCCGTGGCCGAGAAGTAGCAGTTGTCGCTCGCGATCAGGATGTCCTCGTCGAGCACCTGGTCGAGGTCGTAACCCGCGGCGATCGCCTCCGAGCGCTCCTGGTCGTTGCGCGGCCACAGCTTGCCCTGGATCGAGCCGCCCATGGCCTTGAGCGCCGCGGCGGCGATCACGCCCTCGGGCGTGCCACCGATGCCGAACATGATGTCGGCGCCCGAGTCGGGCCACGCCGTGGAGATCGCGCCTGCGACATCGCCGTCGGGAATCAGGCGGATGCGCGCCCCGGCCGCTCGCACCTCGGCGATGACCTCGGCGTGGCGGGGCCGGTCGAGGATGACGGCAGTCAGGTCACGCACCTCCGTGCCCTTCGCCTCGGCGAGTCGCCGAAGGTTCTCGGTTGCCGACACGTTGATGTCGATCACGCCGACGCCGTCGGGTCCGACGGCGAGCTTGTCCATGTACACGCACGGGCCGGGGTTGTACATCGTGCCTCGGGGGCTCACGGCGATCACGGCGATGGCGTTGCCCCGGCCGAGCGCGGTGAGCGTGGTGCCGTCGATCGGGTCGACGGCAATGTCGCAGTCGACGCCGGTCCCGTCGCCGACCTCCTCGCCGTTGTAGAGCATGGGCGCCTCGTCCTTCTCGCCCTCGCCGATGATGACGGTGCCGCGCATGGCGACCGACGTCAGCATCAGGCGCATCGCGTCGACCGCGGCGCCGTCCGCTCCGTTCTTGTCGCCTCGCCCCATCCAGCGGGACGCAGCGAGGGCGGCGGCTTCGGTAACCCGGACGAGCTCCATCGCCAGGTTGCGGTCGGGTGCGGTGATCTCGGTCATGCTGGAAGGCTACCGACGGTGGTCCCGGCACTCCGAATCACCTGGACGACCGCCGTCTGACAGGATGTCGGCGTGCACGACCTCACTCCCGACGACCTGCCTGACGACGCCACACGGGCAGCCACCGACGAAGACCGTGTCGAGGCCGACCTCTCGGAGCTGTCCGGACCGGCGCGTGCCATGCTCGACGCCCTGTTGACCTCGGCGGGGATCGACCACCTGTGGCAGGGCGCGCTGCTGGTCGCTCCGGCGAGCGAGGCCGATCGGGTCGTCGACCTGATCGAGGAGGTGGAGATGGCCGCGAGCGACCGCCTCGACCGCGACCGCGAGCGGGTTGCCTATGAGGTGGCGGAATGGTCTCCGGAGTTCCAGTCGGCGTTGGCGGAGCGACTGGGCGCGGCGGAGATCCCGTTCGAATGGGACGAGCGCGGCGATTTGGTGGTGTACGCCGACGACGAGCCGGCCGTTGAGGAGATCTTCGACGCGCTCCCGGACGAGGACGATCCCGATGCGGCGGATGCGCCCGAGGTCGCCGGGGTGCTCGGCGCGCTCTGGGAGGCGGCCGAGGTGCTCGCGAGGCGGCCGACGGACTCGCCTGCGGTCCTGTCGCTGATCGACGCCACCGACGTGATGGAGACGATGGCGGTCCCGTACGGGTTCGAACCGGCGGTCTGGAACGACCTGGTACGCCGTGCGGTCGAGCTGCGCGCCGCGCTCGAAGGCGATCCCGCGGCGCCGCCATCGACAGCGGAACCCAGCGGCGACGGCGATGACGTGGATCCCGCGATCGGCGAGGCCGCGGGCGGAGCGTGGTGGAGCGATGACGACATCGCCGCGAGCGCCGAGGCGCTTGCGGCGCGCGCCAGGGATTACCTCTGAGGCGTCGGAGGGGACTCGATGATCGCGGCGCAGTTCGAGGCCTTCTGCTCGCGTCCGATCGCGCCGACGCGCCGCCTCGCGCTCGGCGATGCCGACCTTCCCGTTCTTCCCGCCGCCTACGGCCCCGCGCTGATCGGGCTGGTCGTGGCGACCTTCGTGCCGGCGCTCGGTGACGAACTGGCCGACCAGCTCGACGGCCTCGTGGACGATCTCGAAGTCGGACGCCGGGTGCCTCAGCCGCGGGTGCGCCATCGCCTGCAGGACGATCGGGTCGGGCTGCAGCGCTGTTGGCACGGGCTCGTGCGTCGATCGGGCCGCCTCTCGCTGTCGATCTCGGGCCAGGCGTCACCTGCCCACCACGCCCTTGCGGCGGTGTACGTCGCCGCCGGGATGCCGGAGGAGGCCCGCACGGCCGGGTTCGCCGCCATACGACTCGGCGCGGCGTGGCGCGGACCGCTCGACGGCCGCCTGCTCGCCCGACTGTTCGACCTCGACCGGGTCGGTGACCGGGACGACCCGGTGGCGTGGGCGCGCCGGGAGCTGCACCTCGATGGCGTCGTTGCGACTCGCGGGCAGGTGCAGCGCGCCTTCCGATCTCGCCTGATCGAGGTTCATCCCGACCGCGGCGGCGCCTCGCACACGGCGGCCGACCGAATCGACCGTCTCGCTCGCGCTCGCGCCATCCTGTTGGACCTTGCCCCTGCCGATGTGGCGTCGTGACGGTCCGGGCGCTCCTGTTGTCGCACGGCGCCGGGTCGGATCGAGACCACGCCACGCTGGTTGCCATCGAGGAACGGCTCGCCCCGCTGCCGGTGGTGCGAGTCAACTTCCCGTATCGGGACATGCCTGGCCGGCGTCCTCCCGACCGGATGCCTGTCCTGATCGCCTCGCTCCGATCCCACCTGCGGGAGGTGTGCGACAGCGTCGGTTGTGAGCCCGACGAGGTGGTCGTCGGCGGTCGGTCGATGGGTGGCCGCGTCGCCTCGATGATGGTCGCGGAGGGCACCCCCGCGGCCGGGTGGATCGCTATCGGCTATCCGCTGCACCCTCCCGGGCGGCCCGAACGGCTGCGCACCGATCACCTTCCGCTGGTCGGGGTGCCGACCTTGCTCATCTCGGGCGATCGTGACCCGTTCGGCACCCCCGACGAGCTCGCGGCGGCCGCTGCGCTGGTGGCGGGCGCCGTGACGATGCGCACGATCCCCGGCGGGCGCCACGAGCTGAAAGGCGCGGACACCGTGGTCGCCGACGAGATCGCCGGGTGGCTGGGCGGTCTCGCGACGCCGTAGCGGTCACGGCCGGTTGTCGGTGCGGCGCGCTCGCCGTCAGGCGACGATGTCGACGGGCATCCCGAGCGGGAGATCACGGGACTCCAGGTCGAGGATGTCCTCGTTACGCATCCGGATGCACCCGTTCGACACGGGCGTGCCGATGAGGTCGGGCTTGTTCGTGCCGTGGATGCCGATCGCGCCCTCCTTGAAGGCCTCCGTGTCGATCAGCGTGGGCGAGAACCCCGAGAGACCGTAGGCGAGCGGACCGTACGGCCCCCCGGGATCGGTGCGCGACAGGTCGGCCAGTTCGCGCACGTAGAAGCGGCCGAGCGGCGTGGGGTTCTCGGCGGTGCCGATCGCCACCGGGTAGGTCCCGGCGACCTTGCCCCCGTCGCGAAACTCGAGCGTGCGCCGACTCAGGCTCACCGAGATCGACATGTCGGTGAACTGCAGGTCGACGCTCGCTGCGTCGATCCACCCGGTCGAACCGTTGGGGCGCAGGGGCAGGTAGACCTCGTGCCAGGTGCGATCGCCGACCCGACGACTCGGCGTTTTGACCAGGAACGTCGCCGCCGACGCGGGGAGCGGATCGTTCGGATCGAGTTGCGGGAGCGGGTTCGAAACCTCGGCCGGCACGAGGCTGCCGTCGCCCGTGCGGTTGAGCTGCAGCGGCGCGCCACCGGGTGCGTCGTAGGCCACGATCGTCGCAACGTCGGAGTGGGCCACGGCGATGAAGCTTCGGTATGCCGGCTGTTCCGCGTCGACGGGGGTCTCGCTCTGGGACCGTGGGTCGGCCGTCGTGGCCGACGTGCGCTTGTCGGTCCGGTCGTCCTGGCAGGCGGTGCTCGCCACGGCGAGGGCGACGACCACGAGGCCGGTTGCGGATCGCGCTCGGCGCCGAAGGCGTGGAATCGGCGTGTTCACGTCGTTGAAGTGTACGGGCGGTCGTCCGGTTCGGGATCGTCGGGGTTGAGGGCCTCCAGTTCGACGCCGGCGGACTCGGGGAGGAAGAACGCAAGCCCCACCGCCACGACGGGCGCGAGCGCGAGCAGGTTCATGGCGCTCCCGTAGCTCGGCGTTGCGCTGCACCCGGCAGCGGCCCCGGTGGTGAGCAGGCCGGTGGCGCTCCCGACGACCGCGACACACGTGAGCCAGCCGTTCGCCGCTCCACGCCGAAGGGTGGGGAACAGCTCGGGCAACATCGCCCCGAGCGCCGGCGCGAGTACCGCGCCGACGACCGAGCCGACAACGCTCGCGGCCCACATGGGCCAGCCCGAGGTGTTGAACATCACGGCGTTGCCCGCGGCGATGCCGAGCAGGCCGATGGCCGCGGCCCACCGCCGTCCGCGCCGATCGGCAAGCTGGCTGCCGACCGCGATGCCGACGAAACCCCAGGTGTTCGTGAGCAGCAGGAAGACCGACGTCTTCGTCGCGCTGAACCCCCGAACCTGGTTGAGGTAGTCGTTCTGGAGTTGCTGGACCGGGGCGGTGAACAGGTTCAGCAGAAACAGGATGAGCCCGAGAAGCGCGAACCGGCGCAGGTCGATGTGTTGCCGTTCGCGTTCGTGCGGCACGTGCTCGTCGTGCTCGAAGCGCTCGGACTCGGGAAGTCGCCGGGCGCTTGCCCAGGCGGCGAGACCGGCGAGGGCGCTGAGCCCGAAGATGATTCGCCAGGCCCACGGTGCCAGGTCGGCGAGTGGCAACACCCACAGCACCATGCCGACACCGAGCCCGCCGGGCAGGATCATCAGCCCGATCGCGTAGGCGCGTGAGTGTGCCGGGATCTCCTCGACGACCACGATCGAGATGAGCACAGCCGCCGCCGCGGTGAGGCCGCGGCTCACGAGCTGCAGGACCGTGACCGCGGCGAAGCTCGGCGCGATCGCGGTCAGGGTGGAGGCGATCGCCGAGCCGACGAGGGAGCCGAGCAGCATCCCGCGGCGCCCGATGCGATCCGCCGCCGCGGCGGCGACCAGCGTGACCACCGCACCGATGCGGATGATCGCGAGCGACCCGGTCTGGTCGCAGAGCGATTCGCCGAAGTCGTCGGCGATGCGCGTCATCGTCTGCGTGATCAGGCCGCCGAGGAACCCGGCGACCACCGAAAGGGTCGCGCAGAGGCCGAGCACCTGGGCATCTCGCGGGGTCAGCCGATCGGTCGGGCACCACACAGGCGACGAGCCATCCGCCAGCCCTCGCCGGACGGGCCGTCGGGTGGCCAGGTCGACGAGCCATCCCCAATGGGGCGCAGCCGAGCGGTACCGAATGGTCTCCTCGGTGCCGCCGTCGGCGCGCGTCGCGATCGTGCGGTCCCAATACCGGAACGGCCCCTCGTCCAGCGTGAAGCGCCCGGGAGCGAGTTCGACCTCGCGCACCATCGCGTCGGAACGCGGGCGAAGCCGGAGATCGTCGGGAGGTGGCGTGTCAACGCTCGAGGTGCGCAGTGTCGGCATGGCGGCGGGGCAGTGCAGGCTGCCGCAGGAGCCGCGGCGGCCCGCCACTCTACGGCGGCCATCTCGGGGCACGGGCGCGTTCGGGAAGCTCCGGACGGTCGTCGGCGTTGCACCGCTCGGTGGGCCCACCCGTATCGTTGGGCCTCGACGTATCGAGGAGTCAGTGTGCGAGACCAGGTCGCAGCCGTCATCGAGGTGATTCGCCCGGCGATCCAAGCCGACGGCGGCGATATCGATCTGATCGATGTCGACGAGTCGAGCGGCGTGGTGACCGTCGAGCTGACCGGTGCGTGCGTGAGCTGCCCGGCGTCGACGGTGACGATGAAGGCCGGCATCGAGCGCATCATGCGCGACCGGGTGCCGGGCGTCGTCGAGGTGCGTCAGCCGTTCGACCCGGTCGACGAGACCGGCACCGCCGTGAGCCTGTGACCGCCGACGAGGCGACAGCGACGCTGCTGAGCGATGCGATCGGCGGTCGGCGGGTTGCGTTGGCCAGGCTGCTCTCGCTGGTCGAGCGGGGAGGTGACGGCGCGATGTCGGTCGCTCGCGTGACCCACGCGGCCGCTGGCTCGGGGTACACCGTGGGGATCACCGGCGCCCCGGGCGCGGGCAAGTCGACGCTCACCAACTACTTGTGCAGCGAGGTGCGGACCACGGGGGACCGCGTGGCCGTGCTCGCGATCGATCCGTCGTCGCCGTACAGCGGGGGCGCGATTCTCGGGGACCGGATCCGGATGGGCGACCACACCCTCGACGACGGCGTCTTCATTCGTTCCATGGCCACGCGCGGACACCTCGGCGGACTGTCGCTGGCGACGCCCGGTGCGATTCGGGTGCTCGACGCGGTCGGGTTCCCGTGGATCGTGGTCGAGACGGTCGGCGTGGGCCAGGTCGAGGTGGAGATCGTCGGGTCGGCCGACACCTGCGTGGTCGTGGTGAACCCCGGCTGGGGCGACGCGATCCAGGCGAACAAGGCGGGCCTGATGGAGATCGCCGACGTGTTTGTCATCAACAAGTCCGACCGCGCCGGGGCCGCAGAGACGCGCAGCGATCTGGAGCAGATGCTCGCGCTCCGCCCGGCCGACGGGTGGATGCCGCCGGTCGTGTCGACCGTCGCGTCCACCGGCGAGGGCGTCGCCGACCTGTGGGCGGCGATCGGGGCACATCGGCGTCATCTCGAGCGCTCGGGCGAGGGCGCGCTGCGGCGCCGACGGCGCGCCGAGTCGGAGCTCCGGCGGGTCATCTCGGCGATCATCGCGGCGCGCGTCGGTGCGGTCGCGTCGTCCGAGCCGTTCTCCGACGCGGTCGGAGCGATCCTCGACCGTCGCGTCGATCCGTGGTCGGCGGCGCATCGCCTGGTCGACAGCGCCGCCCCGCCCGCTGCCGGGCCGCCGGCGGACGGTCGTATCTGACCGGCTTCCGGGAGCCCCGCCGGGGGGTGCCAGGTAGGGTGCGCCGCATGACCGAACTTCTCGATCTCCGCACCGACGACGGCGTCGCCACCATCACGCTGCAGCACGGCAAGGTCAACGCCCTCTGCGTGGAACTGCTCGCCGAGATCGAGGAGGTGGCCGGGCGGCTGGCGGCGGACGCGTCGGTAGGCGCCGTGGTGATCACCGGCGGTCGGCGCATCTTCGCCGCGGGTGCCGACATCACCCAATTCGCCGCCGACACGAATCCGGCCTCGTTCGCGCTCGCCGACGGTGGCCGCGTGCGCGAGGTCGGCGGGGCGTTCCTGGCGGCGCTGGGAGCCGTGGCCGCACTACCCATGCCGACGATCGCGGCGATCAACGGGGTCGCCCTCGGCGGCGGTTGCGAGTTGGCGCTCGCATGCGACTTTCGGATTGTGGCCGCCGACGCCAGGTTCGGTCAGCCCGAGATCCTGCTCGGGATCATCCCCGGCGGCGGCGGAACGCAGCGCCTGGCCCGCCTCGTCGGCCCGGCGGTCGCCAAGGACCTGGTGTTCACCGGCCGCACGATCGATGCGGCCGAGGCGACCCGGGTCGGGCTCGCCGATCGGGTGGTCGAACCCGACGACGTGTCGGCTGCGGCGCAGGCGTGGGCGGCCGACCTTGCGCGCGGGCCACGACGTGCGATCGCGCTGGCGAAGCGAGCGATCGATGCCGGGCTCGACCGCAGCATCGACGACGGACTGGCGCTCGAGCAGGATGCCTTTGTCGAGGTATTCGCCACGCCCGACGCAACGACCGGCGTGCAGTCGTTCCTGGAACACGGTCCCGGCAAGGCCGTCTTCGGCGGCTAACGCTCAGCGGGTGGTTCCGGGACCGGCCCAAAAACCGTGAACACAAAGAGAATCCCGCTGACTGGGGTCAGCGGGATTCAGCGAACTCGGCATCGCCTGAACCGGGCCACCGGAGGGAGGTCACCCGGTTCAGGCAGAGTCGGGGCGGTCGGCGATCACTCGCGACCGTTGGTCTCATCCGCCGATCAGTGCGGAGAGGCCGGACCCGACGGCGTAGATGCCGAGCCACAGTGGAAGGGAGACAGCCACTGCGATGGCAATTCCGTACGCGGCATCCTTGCCGTCACCGGAGGGAATCCCAAAGAGCCGGGGCGAACGGCCATCCGGGGAAGGTGACAGCACGTCGTCGCGAAGTGGAAGTGCCATAGGAAGATCCTCGCCGGAGTAGGGGCGGTGTTGCCATCATCCAAAAGGGTGATTCGCCGGGAGGACGTCGGCGCGTCATCTGCCGTTTCCTCGACTTTCATGGCGATCGCCGACCGTGTCGCAGCGACGATCACCCGGAGGCGACCGCCGGAGGTATCGGGAGCGGATCCGAAGGCGGCCGCTACGATGCGGCATCCGGGGACGGGAGCGTGTGGATGACGGCCGCGAACGCTGAACGCGAGCACGCCGAGCCCGCCGGGGCAGCCGCTGTCGGTCGTCGCCCCGCACCGGCGCGGCGCATCCTGCTGTGGCTGGGCCTCGGGGCCACGCTGTACGAGATCGGCAACATCGTGGGCAGCCCGTCATTTGTCCGCCTGCGCAGCGGCATGGGCATCGACAGCGATGTGGTGGTCGTGCTCATCTCGGTCGCCGTGCTGGCGTCGCTTCCGCTGGCGGCTCGGCGGCCGCGAATGTCGTGGGTGTTGTGCGTCGGCGGCGTGCTCTCGACGGTAGCGATCACGCCGGCCCTCCATCGTGCAAGCCCGGGAACCGTTCGCTCGCTGGGGTCGGTCGACGTGCTGGTGGTGGATTCCACCCTCGGCATGAGCGCCGCCGCGTTGTGTGCGGTGGCCGCGTGGTGGGGCTTCCTGGGCGATCCGCGGGCGCGGCGCACCTCGTGGAGCACGATCGTCGCGTCCCTGATCGTGCTGGTGGGCGTGCGATTCGCCGTGCTCCTCGTGGTGTTCGGCGCGCCGTCGCTGTTCCTGGTTCGGTTCATCGGGATTGCGGTCGGCGATCTGGGCGTCCCCCTGTTGAGCTTTGCGCTCGGGCGGCTGCTGCGAGGCGCCTCGTCCGACGGAGCGGAAGCGCCGCCGGGGTTCGAGTCGGTGCTCGGGTGGAGCGGCGTGGAGCAACGCCAGTTCGCCGCGTCGCTGCACGATGTCGCGTCCCATGAGCTCGCGCCGATGGTGGCCCTCTTGGAGCGCCAGCACCGCTTGGAGGCGAGCCGAGGCGACGCCGAGTCGGCCGAGTCGGCCGAGTTCCTGCACGAGATGGCACAACTCGGTCGGGAGGCCATCGACCGACTCCGCGACCTGGTCGCCGCGCTGCGGTCGGAGCCCGAGAGCGGGATGTTCCGTCCGACTCGCACGCCGGCCGACACCGCGCTCGACGAGGTCGCGCTGCGTCGGTCGATCGCCGCCATGTCGTGGATGGGCGCGCCCGTCGAGGTGCGGGTCGCCGGCCTCGATACCGAGATGGACCGGCGGGTGGCCGCCCTGTGCTGGCGGGCGATACACGAGGGCATCGCCAACGCCGCTCGACACGCCGGCGCAGCCCCGGTGTCGGTCACCCTCACGGTCGAGGCGCGCGACGTTCGGCTGACCATCGTGAATCCGGTGGGCGGTGACACCGGGGGGCTCGCGAGCCCGGACGCGCCGCTCGGGTTCGGGCTGGGTCTCGCGTCGCTGACGGAATCGGCTCGGCGTCTCGGCGGCAGCCTCGCGGCGGGACGGGCCACGAACCACTTCGAGCTTCGGCTGTGGGTGCCGGTGCATCCGGGCGTTGTTCGTCGCGCCGGGGCAGTGCTGTCGCAGGTTGTCCGCACCGTCAGCGTCGGCGATCCCGTGGAACGATCGAGGCCCCAGCCGCTCGACCGTACGTCGATGGCCCGCCGAGTGCGCGTGGCGACCCGCTGGATCGGCCGCTCCGACCTGGGGCTCGTCGCGCTCGCGTTGGTCGGTGCCGCCGGGTCGGTCGTCGCCGAAGCGGTGCGAGGCCACGTGACCGCTGCGCCGTGGATCGATCCGTCGTCGATCGGGCGGTCGGTCCTGGTGGCGATCGCCGTCGTCGCGTTGCTGGTACGTCGTCGCGTGCCGGTGAGCGCCATGGTGCTCGGCTCGGTCACGCTGGTCGCGACGTTGGACCAGTCGGTACCGCCGACGCTGATCGCGGTGTGGATCATCCTGCTCACCGTTGCGGTCACCGTCGACTCGGGGCAGCGCGCCGCGGCCCGACTCGCGCTCGTCGGCCTGCAGGCGGCGCTCGTCGCCGCGGCGATGGTGGTGAGCCTCGTGCCCGGCGACGGGAGTTCCGCCACGAGCCGCGCCGCCGCCAACTTCGCGTTTCGCACGATGCTGATCGCCATCTCGTCGCTCGCCGTGTGGCTCGCCGGCGAGTGGTTGGTCCTTCGCCGTCGGCGGGTGGCCGACGTGGCCAGGAGCCACGGGGCGGCGCGCGACCAGGGGCTTGCCGCGGTGATCGCCGGAACCGCGTCGGAACGGCTCCGTCTGGTGGGCGAACTGCACGCGATGATGGCGCAGCGCCTGGTCCTGCTCGCCACGTTGTCGGATTCCGCCCGGCAGCGTTTGGAGCGCGGCGAGTCGTCGTCGCTCGACCGCGACCTCGCGTCGATTACCGACACGTGCCGCGAGGTTCGTGCCGAACTCGATCACCTGGTCGGTCGCCTCGACCCGAACGCCGGAGCGACGCTCACCGCGCAGCCGAGCCTCGCGAGCGCGCTCGCTCGGGTGCAGCACGTGCGTCGGACGGGCGCCGATGTCCGAGTCGAGGTGGTCGGGGATCCCGCCGAGGTACCGGCGTTCGTGGGCGCGGCGATTGACCGCCTCGTAGAGGCGCTCCTCGGGTCGACCCGACTCGTCGCGGCGACTCCGGTGCAGATCGTCGTCGCGATCGACCCGCTCGCCGTGCAGCTCGAGGTTCGGGCCGCGGCGGGGCTGGGCGACGGACCGGAGACCGAACTCGGCACGGCCATCGCCGAGCGGGTGCGGGTGGCGGGTGGAACGCTCCACCTCGGCGACCCGCGCGACCGGCCCTGGCGCTGCACCGTCCGCCTGCCGTGCGGCGCCGACGCGGTTGACGGCGAGCCGCCCGATCGGCTGGGCTCGGCCCCATGACCACCTCGGCCGAGGCCCCGATCAGCGTCGCAATCGCCGATGATGAGGCGCGGTTCCTGAGCGCACTCGCCGACCTGCTCGCCGGATTCGACGACCTGTTCGTCGTCGGCACGGCCCAGAACGGTGCCGAGCTGGTGGAGTTGGTGGAGTGGACCCAGCCGGCGGTCGCCATCGTCGATGTGCAGATGCCGGTGATGGACGGTGTCTCGGCGATCCGCGAGATGTCGCGCCGCGGGCTCCTGGGCCCCGGACGTACGCGAGCGCTCATGCACACCGTGTATGTCGGCGACCGGCTCGTCGCTGCAGCGATGCAGGCGGGGGCCGACAGCTACGTGCTCAAGGGCGCTCAGGCGGGCGAGCTGGCCGACGCGGTCCGGGCGACCGCCCGGGGAGACCGGCGCCTGGCGCAGGCGGCGATCGACGCCATGGTGCGCCTGGTCGGCGGCGCGCCGCCCGTGGAAGCCGAGACCCTCGACCGCCCGCTGACCGCTGCGGAGGTCGACGTGGTCGAGTTGATCGCCCAGGGGTTGACCGTCGACGAGATCGCCCGGCGCCTGCACCTCAGCCCGAACACGATCAAGACCCACGAGACGTCGGCCCGGGCCAAGACCGGCTGTAGCAACCGCACGAAGCTCGCCGTGTGGGCGCTGCGCAACGGGCTCGGCGGCGACCCCACCGGCGCCTGAACGGCCGCGTGCCCGGGCAACGGCGATGGTCGGTGGTCGAAGCACGCCCCACCGTGTCCGCCATACTTGACCGGTGCTGCACTCCCGGATCTCTCGACGCGTCGTTCGCCGGTCCGTCGCCGTCGGTATCGCCGCGGTTGCGGTGCTCGCGCCACCAGCCGCCGCTGCGCCGGGCCAGGCGGACGGAGGCGCGACGCCCACGTCGACCGCCCCGCCCGCACGGGTGCGCAGCGAGAAGGGCCGGATCGCCTGGGTGACCCCAACGGGCGACGTGATGGTCGCCCGGCACGACGGCTCGGGCGCGACGCAGGTCGGCTCGGGCGCAGTCACCAACGCCGCAGGGTTGGCTCCGCTCGCGTGGCGCCAACCCGGCGGCGATGCCATCACCTTCGTGCGCAACGACCGCTCGCTCGTGGTCGCTCCGGTCGACGGCACCCCAGCCTTCGTGGTGGCGACCGACGCCGTGGTGCCGGCCGATTCGGACGAGTCGATCATCAGCTGGCAGCTCACGGGCTCGCTGCTCACATACCTCGCCGAGCCCACCCCCGGACGGGTCGAGAGTCGCGTGGTCGACTTCACCCGCGAATCGGAGGGCCTGGCCGCGGTGTCGCGCACCATCGGCAACCCCGACGAGCGCGACGTGCTCGCGCAGTCGTTCCTGCCGCTCGACCCGGTGATCTACCAGCGGACCCGATCGAAGGAGACGGGTCGCGAACTCACGGTTGCGGTCGTCTCTCCCTTCGACGGGTCGATCGCCGGCCTGCCGATCGGGCTCGACGATGTGACGTTCAGCCCCGACGGCCGGTACGCCTTCGCTGTGAGCGGGGGCACGGGCCGGATGGAGCAGCTCGTGCGCATCGACATGATCCGGCCGTCGCCGAAGCCACTCGACGAACGATCGCGGGTGTGCCGGCCCGCGGTGTCGCCCGATGCTCGCTGGATCGTGTACGCCGCTGGGTCGCGCTGCGAGCAGGTGTGGGTCTCGCGCATCAACGGCGCGGACCGACGCCGCCTCACCCGCGGCATCGACGGCGTGTCGTTCGCCACCGGCCTGTTCACCTGGACCGAGGACGGCGCGACCGTCACCCACGCAGCCTGTGGTCCGGGCAACGCTCCGGGGCGCTGCAGCGGCGAGGTGGTCGACATCGCCGTGGCCGACGGCACGGTGACGCGCGGCCCCGAGGCCGGCTCGGTGCTGCGCGAGCAGCGCTCGCTCCTGCGGCCGGTCACGGTGCAGGTCGAGATCAACGGCGGCACCAAGTACTCGGGTCGCTACGAGGTCGGCTCCGACTCGGTGAGCGACCTGGTGCAGGAAGGCGGCGCCGAGGTGGTCGAGCTCACGCTCGCCGACGAGAACGAGCCCAACCGCACCGTGCAACTGGCGCTGGCCCGAACCTCGGGGTCGATCTGGCTGGGCGGCACCCTGCGGGTGGCCGACGGCGATCAGCGCATCGGCTTCTCGGTGATCGGCCGGGTGCAGGTCGGTGGCTACGGCTACGCGAAGTTCCGGGGTGTCTGGCTGAGCGCAGCGGGCACGCCGCTGCGCTCGGGCCAGGTCACCGTCACCGTGCGGCGCTGAGCCCGACGCTCGCCGTCGCGTCGCGTCGCGCAGCGAACCACGGTGGAAGCGCGGCGAGCAACGGGAAGCACACGACCCCTGCGAGCAGCCAGAGCCACGGCATGGCGTGCGCGTTGTTGCTTGCCACCCACGCCGCGGTCACGCCGCTGATCGTCGCCGGTATCGCGCCGACACCCACGAGCAGCGCGGCACGAAACGCAGCGGCCCTGCGGTGATGCGCCGGCGACGCGCCGAGGTTCCGCAACGTCGCGCGCTCCCGGACGCGCTCGGCCCGGTCGAGCGCCGTGAGCACCAACGCGATGGCGAGCACCAGGACTGCGGCGGCGCCGGTCGCGAGGGCGATGCCGAGCGGGCTTCGGCTGTTCGGCGCCGGGAGGCGTGGGTCGTTCGATGAAATGCTCGACGGGAGCCGCCGGCTGAGTCGCTCCGCCGTGGCATCGTCGACGCCGGCCTTGCTGGCGACGATCGACTCGGCGACGGAGCGATCGCTGGCCGCGACGCGGTCGCTCACGAGGACCGCGCCGCCGAGGACTGGATGGTCGAGGTTGGGGCTGACGTCCGCCTCGACGACGGGGATGCGGCGGCCGTCGGCCGCGGTCACCGAATCGGGAGCGAAGTCGGCGAACCAGGTCGGCACGACGACGGCACCGGCGTGCAGCGCATCGGCGACGGGCGCCGCGAGGCTCGCGATCGCCTCGTCGTCGAGCACCTCGACCGTGCTCACGTACGCTGCGTCCTCCGGGAGTGCGCACGATGGCGGGGCACACAGCAAGTCGATCGGGACCGACCGGGCAGTCCCGACGGTGAAGCCGGCGTCGCGGAGCTCCCGTGCCGCCCGTTCCGCGTCCGGGGTCTGCACCGCCGCCAACCGGTCGGCGCGGACCGCCAGGGTTGTCGCCACGAGCCCGACATCGGTTCGAGCCGGGGCCTCGTTCGGGTAGATGGCGGGCGTCGCCGTGAACGCGATCGCGGCCCAGCCCGCCATGGTGGCGGCGAGCGCGCCGGCGGCGGCGGCGGCGCGCACCCCGTCGCGGGAGAGGTCGCGCGCCGCGAGGCGCACGCTCGGTCCGCCGATCTTCCAGCGGCGCAGGGCGCGGATGGCGCCGGTCGTCACGGCGACCAGTCCGCCGACGCCGAGCGCGACGGCGGCCGCTCTGGCCGCGTCGGCGCCCCGGGTGATCACCGCTGCATCGGCGGTGTAGGTGCCGTCGGCCGAGACCTCGTAGCTCGTTCGGGTGAGGCCGAGGAGCGCGAGCCCCGTCGCCAGGGCGATCGCGCCGCCCAGCAGCACCCGCGGCGCAGCCCGAGGGAGCGAGCGAGCGCCGTGGAGCAGCGCGATCGGCGACGCCGTGGTGGTGCCCCGCGCGGCGAACGCCCCCGCCGCGAGCGCACCGGCGATGCCGACGAGCGGAGCGGCGAGCAGCGGCGCCGTCGCCGCATGCACCGGGATCGGCAGCACTCCGGCCACGGCCTGCCATCGAGGGATCAGCACATGAGCGAGCGCCACGCCGGCGCCGAGACCGGCGACCGACGCCGAGGCACCGATGATCGCCGCCTCGGCGAGCACCGCCGCCCGAAGCGTCACGGGAGCCGCCCCGTTCGCCGCCAACAGGCCCAGGTCGTGGCGTCGCCGGCGAACCCCGACCGCGAGCGCGGCGGCGGCGACGAGGCCGGTCCAGCACATGCCGAACGCGGCGAACGTGAAGGCGAGCGCTCGCGGCGCCGCCGCCGACATCTCGGTCGACACGCCGAGCCGGGAACCGATCAACGCGAAGCCGGTCGAGCCGACGGCGACGCCGTCGGCGACGCCGTCGGGCAGGTCGACGGCGTCGCCGCGCTGTTGGCGCTCGGCGAGGCGCCGCGCGGCGGGCCCGGACACCACGAGGTCGCTCACGACGCGGCCCTGCGCGTCGGCGATGGCGCGGTCGGGGTGGGCGGCGCGGCCGGCCTCCTGTGCGACGGCCTCGTCCCAGGCGATCACGTTCGTCTCACCTGCGTGCGCGGACGCGAGCCCGACGACGCGCAGGGTGCGTTCCGGTGCGACCGTGGTCAGCCGATCGCCGAGGCGGAGCGTGCGCCCGGTGATCGTTCGCGGCGCCACGGCGATCTCTCCGGCGCGCTCGGGGAACCGCCCGCGGTCCAGTAGCGCGGTGGGGGCCTGGCGCGGGTCACCCTTCGCGGCGCTGACCGACATCGTTTCGATCCGCCCGCCGGGCCGGGTGACCAGCAGCTGACCCTCGGCCATCGGCACGTACTCGCCTTCCGGGGCCGGTGCGGCCGCCTGCAGCGCCGCGAGGGCGGACGAGACGCGTTCCTCGAGCGGGCGATCGACCTGCGGCGTCTGGATGGCCCAGCCGGCGAGTCCGGGGGCGATGCGCTCGGCCTCCTCCCGCGTCGGGATCGTGCTGTCGATGCCGTAGAGGCCGACGGTCAGGCCGCACACGGGGAGTGCGACCGCCGCGGCGACGAGCAGGCTGCGCCCGCGGTGTCGGCGGGCCTCGCGCCAGCCGAGGCGGGCGACGGCGACGGCGGCGCTCATCGCTCGACCTCGACGAACAGGTCCGACAGGTCGTCGTCGGCGGGGGGAGGCGAGGTGGTATCGACGATCACCCCGTCCGCGAGGAACACCACTCGGTCGGCCCACCCGGCGTGCGCCGGGTTGTGGGTGGCGACGACGGCGGCGGCCCCGGCGTCGCATCTCGCCCGGAGCAACGCCATCACCGCCTCGCCCGTGCGCGAGTCGAGGGCGCCGGTCGGCTCGTCCGCGAGCAGGAGCGACCGCCCGCCGACGAGCGCTCGGGCTATGGCGACGCGTTGCTGTTCGCCACCGGAGAGCGCGTCGGGAAAGGCGTCGGCGAACGCGGCGAGGCCGACGAGCTCGAGTGCCGCGACCGCCTCGACCTTGGCCTCCCGCGCCGACCGCCCGTCGAGCTCGAGGGGGAGCGCGACGTTCTCCGCGGCGCTCAGGGCCGCCAGCAGGTTGAGGTGCTGCTCCACGAAGCCGACGCTGCGCCGGCGCAGTTGTGCGAGCCCGGCGTTGTCGAGGGCGTGGAGGTGCGTGCCGTGCACGGCGATCGTTCCCGTGTCGGCCTGGTCGAGCCCGGCGCTGACGTGCAGCAGCGTCGACTTGCCCGAACCGCTCGGTCCCATCAGGGCGACGAGCTCGCCCGCCCGGACCGTCAGCGTGATGTCGTCGAGCGCGACGCGTTCGCCGCGGCCGTCGTGGAACGTGCGCCGCACGCCGTGAAGTTCGAGCGCCGGCGGTGCGGCGGATGGGGGTACTGCGTTGCGAGTGGTGTGATTCATCGGTTCCTCCGGCGGGTCGGTGGCTGCGCCGGGCGTGCGCCCGCGGCGTGGTGGGATTCGGTGGATGCGGTGAGCAACTCCTCGGCCTGGTCGAGCCAGTGGAGTTCTGCAGAGATCGACGCGACGACGGCGTCGAGGGCGATGCGGCGGCCCAGGTCGTCGGGTTCTCCCCGCGATCTCGCCCGCGTAAACCGCTGCAGCGTCTCGGTGGTGGACCGGCGCTGGTCGGCGATGATCCCGAGCGTGTCGATCGTTCGGTCGCGCAGGCTCATCGCGATCTTGATGACCACCTCGTCGCGCTCGGGCGCAAGCCGTGGCCGTGCGGTTCCGAACCAGTCGCGAAGCTCGTCGCGGCCGGCCTCGGTGATGCGGTACCGCTTCTGGCCCTCGTCGCCGACGTTGGTCGCCGGGCCGGTGCCGTGGCCGCTGTCGGTGACGACCTGCCCGTCGCGAACCAGCCGGTTGAGGGTCGTGTACACCTGCCCGACGTTGAGCGGCCAGAGCGCTCCGGTGGCGTCCTCGAACTCCTTCTTCAGCTGGAATCCGTACTTCGGTGACTCGGCGAGCAGCGCCAGCAGACCGTTGCGGACCGACATGCGGCCTCCCCATGGTAGATACCGGGTATACGAATACTGAGTATATGCATACCCGGTATAAACGCAACCCTGTTGTCGGCGGAAACTGGTAGAACCAGGCCCCATCGACCCCGCGCTGTTCATCGACGAACTCATCGACCGGATACACCATTGGCTGCCGTCGCAGGAGTGGTACCCGCTCGCGCCGAACGACATGGCGCTCGTGCGTCCGGTGCGGGTCGAGCTGTTCCGGCGCACGTGGCCGCTCGGCGTGTGGTTACCGATCGAGACGATCCTCGCCGACGGCGCCTCGGTGACGCACCAGCTCGCCGTCGGCATCGGCCCACGCGTGCCCGACGAGGTTCCGCCCTCGGCGGTGATCGGTGAGGTCGCCACCCCCGACGGCACGGGCATGGCCTTCGATGCGTTCGCGGCACCCGAACTCGCCGCGGCCTTCATCAACTACGCCACACCCGACGTGCCGGTGCAGCGGGTCCGGCCCGTCCCCGGCGTGCGTTCGGGCGCTGCGTTCGTGGCCGACGACCGCTGGTTCGTGAAGGCATTCCGACGGATCGAGTCGGGCGAGCATCCGGGCCTCGAACTCGCCCGTGTGCTCGCGGAGCGCGGCGTGGGCACCGTCACACCCCCCGTGTCGTCGTGGCGGCGCGGCGACTCCGATCTGGTCGGTGTGGCCCGCTGGGTGCGTGGCGCTACCTCCGGTGCGGCGATGGCGGCCGCGTCCATCGCCGACGTGCTCGAACGGCGCTGCAAGCCCCGCGAGTCGCGACTCGACTTCGCTCGATCGGCAGAGGCGCTGGGTCAGTTGGTGGCCTCGATCCACGTCGCGCTCGCCGCGGCGTTCGGCTCGGCGCCGGCGGACGGCGCCGCGCTCGCCGGGTTTCTGATCGATCGCCTCGAGCGGCGTCGCGCCGAGTCGGGAATCGACCTCGACCGGGTGCAGTCCTCGTTCGCACGGCTCGCCGCAGCGGAGGACCTCGGCACCTCGATTCGCGTGCACGGCGACCTCGGTCTGGCGCGGGTGGTGTCGGCGCGGTCGAAGTGGTGGCTCGTCGACTTCGACGTCGACGACGTGGGCACCTTCGACGACCGGCGCGTCCCGATCTCGCCGCTCGCCGATGTCGCGGCGGTGCTGTCCAGCGTGAGCGACGTGCGGATCGCCGCGGTCGCCGCTGCCGAGGCGTCGGCGGGCGGTCGGGAGGCCGAGGACCGCGAGGCCCGGGTGCTGGGCGACGCGTGGGAAGATCGAGCGGTGGATGCCTTCGTCGCCGGATACACCTCCAACGATCAGGTACACCGCCTGTTGCCGGTCGAGCGGACGAGCCGCGACGCGCTGTTGTCGGTGTTCGAACTCGACCGCACGGTCGCACGGCTCAGCCGGGATGCTCGGCGCGATCCGGGGCTGATCCGGCTCCCCACCGCCGAGGTCGACGAACTGCTCAGCGCCCAACCGCGGCGGCGCTGGTGAGCGCCGCCCCGCCACCGCTGCCTCCGGCCGGCCCCTTCACTGGGTGCTATCGCCATCCCGACCGACGCGCCGGCGTGGGGTGCCAGCGGTGCGGTCGTCCGATCTGCCCGTCGTGCATGGTGAGCGCGTCGGTCGGATTCCAATGCCCGGAATGCGCCCGCGAGGGGGCGAAGCAGCAGCGCCTCGTCGACGTCTTCCGCCAGCAGCCCTCCGTCGCGACCTACGTGCTGATCGGGCTCAACGTCGCAGTGTTCGTGCTCGGAGCGGTCGCCGGGAACCGGCTCGGCGGAGATCACTATGCCGATTTCGAGTCGCGGTTCGCGCTCTGGGCGGGGCTGACCGAAGGCGGGCAGGTGGTCGGCATCGCGAACGGGGAGTGGTGGCGGATCATCACCTCCGGGTTCCTCCACGCCGGGCTGCTGCATCTCGGATTCAACATGTTCGCCCTCTACAACCTCGGCGGCGTGATGGAGCGGATGATCGGCACGCTGCGCTTCGTGGCGATCTACGTCGCATCGCTGATCGGCGGTTCGCTGCTCGCCATGGCGACGTCGAGCCCGATGTCGAGCGGCGTGGGCGCGTCGGGTGCGGTGTTCGGGCTGTTCGGCGCCTTCGTGTTCGTGCAGCTCAGCCGCGGTCAGAACCCGATGCAGGGCGGGATCGGATCGACGATCGCGATCAACCTGGCCTTCACGTTCTTGATCCCGGGCATCTCGCGTGGGGCGCATGTCGGCGGGCTGCTGGTCGGGGCGCTGTGCGGCTGGATCCTGATCGGATCGAACCGCCTGGAGGCCCGCTCCCGAGCGGGGCAGGCGACCGCCCGCACCGTGGCGGTCGCGGCGCTGTCGCTGGCGATGATGGCGGCGGCCGTGTGGGTGGCCAACCGCGTCGTGGTCGACGGTGCGTTCCTGAACTGGAACTGACTCCTGCTCGATCTACGTCGGCTCGAACCGCCGGCGCAGGTTTCGCATCGAGCCGCGCCACACCCAGGTGAGCGCGGGCGCAGCGACCCATGCTCCCACCGGGCCACCGAGGTACCAGGGGAACGCGAGCCGTTCGCTCCAGGTCACGCGGGTGTGGCGGCGTCCGCTGCGCCGCAGTCGAATCGTTCCCTCGCCGGTCACGATGCCGACGTGGCGCACTCCGATGGATCGGCCCTCGTCCCATGCGGTGATCTCCATGCGGTCGGTCAATCGAATCGGACCGATCTGCGTGAGGCAGTCGAAGGTGGTGCCGACCCCGCGCGAGGACGCGCTCGTGAAGGTGAGCGCGACCGCGTCGCGCATCCACTCCGCATGGCGGGAGATCTCGGCGAGGTCGGCCCACACCTCAGCGGGCTGAGCCGCGATCCGGATGGCAACACGAATACGTGACATCGACCGGTTCAACCCCGGCGATCGGGTGCGCTGACATACACCGAGACGGCCCACGAGCCCTGAGGGTCGAAGGGTGTGCGCCGGTAGTCCGCCCACCGATGCGCCAGCGCGAGCCCCGCGTCGACCGCCATCTCGTCGAGCGTCGCCGGCGTGATCGGGCAGACCCGCCACGGTCGGAGGCGCACCGATCCATCGCGGAGCTCGATGTGCGCGCCGGCAACCGTCGCGGTACTCGGATCGACCTCCGTGGCAATCAGCACGACCGACTCGGCATCGACCGAGCGCGTGACGAGGTCGCGCCGGTGCTCGGTGGCGTCGTCGGGCAGGTACGCGTCGAGGATCACGACCCCGCCCGGCGCCAGACGTTGCGCCGCCGCGGCGACGAACGCCGCCTGCGCGGATCGGCCCGGCAGATTGACGATCAGGTTGAACGCACCGAGCACCGCGTCGACCCGGTCCGGCGGGAGCGTCGCCGATGCGTCGCCGAGGACCGCGCGGACCGAGCCGGTTCCCGTGCCGAGCCGGTCGATGTTCTCCTCCAGGCGCACGAGCATGTCGCGGGAGCTGTCGAGCCCGACGACGCGATGCCCCGCCAGCGCGAGTGGGATCGCCAGGCGTCCGGTTCCGACCCCGACCTCCAGGATGTCCGCCGCGCCTCGGGTGAGCCCGTCGATCGCGGCGCATACCGCCGCCGCATCGAATCCCGGGGCCGAGGCGTCGTCGCTGTACCACGAGTCATAGACGTCTGCGAAGCTTCGGCCGTAGCGATCGGCAGTCGATTCCACATCCCCATCATGGCGTGTTTGGGTGATCGCGCGAATCGGGCGGTGCCCGCGGCAGAATGTCGGTTCGACACGCGAGGGAGTCAGTGGAACCGACGATCGCTTCTCCGGGTGCACCCCTCGGAGCACCTGCGCTGCCCGCAGCTTCGGGTCGTCCGCTGCCCGGAAGCCCGGTGACGCGCCTGCAGCCGCGGACCGTGGGTCAGCTGCTCGACGCCGGTTTCGAGGTGATCAAGTTCCGGCCGCGCGTGATCGGCTGGGTCGCGGCGGGCGTCGGCCTTCCGTTGTTGGTCGCATCGCGGATCCTCGTCGCCACGACGTCTGCGACCGGCGCACAGAGCGGCCTGTCGGAAGCGCTGGTCGGCGACGTGACGTCGAACACGGGACGCGACGTCGTGGTGGCGTTCCTGGTGAGCGGACTCGGGTGGCTCGCTCAGATGCTCATCGGCGTGGCCGTCGCCGGCATCGTCACGCGGTGGCTCGTCGGCTCCGACCCCGACATCGGGGAGGGGTTCGCCACGTTGCGCCGCCGAGGCCTCGTCGCCGTCGGCGCGTGGGGGCTGGCGCTCCTGGTCAAGGTGGCGCTGTCGGTGGTCACCTGCGGGCTCGGGGTGCTCGTGATCGTGCCGATGCTGTCGCTCCTGGCTCCCGTCATCGGCTGCGAAACCGGGGGTGTCGACTCGTTCCGGCGCGCGATTCGCCTCGGCCGCCGCCGGCTCGATGCCCTGATCGGGTTGTCGATCCTGTGGCTGGTGGTCGGTGGTGCGATCTCGTTCGTCACGTGGTCGGTCTCCCAGTTGCTGGGGGAGCTGCTCTCGTCGCGACCTGCATGGGCGAGCGTGTCGGTGCAGATGATCGGTGTCGTCATCTCGCTCTTCGCTTCGACGGTGCAGGCGTCGGTCATGGCGCTCACCTACCTCGATGTTCGGGTCCGCACCGAGGGGCTTGACCTCGTGCTCGACCTGCCGAACACGTTCGGAGCCGATACGGCGGCGAAGGCGTCCTCACATGGCTGATCGATCGCTGGTCGCGGCGCTCATCCCGACGATGATCCGGGCAGTCAATGCGCCACCCGCCGATGACGACAGCATCCGATCGGGCGCCCGCGACGTCTTTCGTCGTGCGGAGTTCCATCGTGAACCCGGACTCGTGAGCCGAGTGCTGAACTGGCTTGCCGAGCATCTCGACTTCCAAACCGATGCCACGCCGGGGGGCGGCACGTGGGGTGGGCCGCTGGGCGCCATCATCCTGTGGATCGTGCTGATTCTGCTGGTGGTGGGGCTGGCCTGGATCATCGCAAGCGTCGTGCGCGGCCGAGTGCGACGCAAGCGCACCGCGGTCGATGAGGCGACCATCGAGATCGAGGAGCATCGCTCGGTGTCGGAGTGGCAGGCCGAGGCCGAGCGACACGAGGCGGAGGGGAACTGGAAGGACGCGCTGCGCTGTCGCCTCCGCGAGCTGGTCGGAACGCTGGTCGCGTCGGGGCACGTGCAGCCGCTCCCGGGCCGAACCACCGGTGAACTCCGCAGCGATCTGCGAACGACGGTTCCGAGCGCCGCCGACGAGTTCGATCGCGCAACCCTGCTGTTCGACCTCGCGTGGTACGCCGATCGTGCAACCGGGCCGGATCAGAACCGTGAGTTCCGGGCGTTGGCGGCGAGCGTGATCGCTGCGAGCACCACGCGAGCGATGACCCGGGACGAGGCCGATCGCGTCGAGGTGATGTCGTGAGCGCGTCGCCGCGGCGTGGCGCGGTGATCGCCATGGCGCTGCTTGCCGTCGCCGTCACCGTCGCTGTGGTCGCCACACAGCGCCCGCCGTCGGCATGGTCGCTGACGTCGGTCGAGTCGGATGGCTACCGCGGTCTGTCGCTCATCCTCACCGGGCAGGGAGCGACGATCGACACGATCGATGCGGACGCCGTGGGTGCCGCCGGCACCGATCGCTTCGACGTGGTGTACGTGCCGATCGCCGAGCATGCATCGGCCACGCAGGTGGCACGCTGGCGGGCCTTCGTCGAGGCGGGCGGGTCGCTCATCGCGGCGACCGAGATCCCCGGGTTCGGGCCGCAAACCCTCGTCGAGGACGAGTCTCCCGGACAGATCTTCGACGTCGTTTCCAGCCTCGAACCGGGGCAGTGCGATCTGGACGCACTGGCCGGCGATCACCTCGGCCCGATCGAGGCGCCCCTCGGGCTGGCGTCGTACGACGTCGCTCCCGATGCCGGCTCGTGTTTCGGCGATGGCAGGAGCGCGGCGATCGTCACCGAGGAGTTCGGCCTCGGGACCGTCACGACGATCGGTTCGCCGGCGCTCTTCGCCAACGAGGGGATGGGGGCGCCGGCGGCGGGCGACGACGATGTCGCCCCGGTCCCCGACAACGCGGTCGTGGCGACTCGCCTGCTCAATCCGTCGGGCAGCGCCAGGATCGCCGTGGTCACCTCCGGGTTGTCGACGGCGTTGAGCTCGGGCGGGTCCACGTGGAGCGATCTGTTGCCCGGCGGCGTGCAACTCGCGATCTGGCAGGTCGTCGCTGCGTTCGGCTGGTACGCCTGGTCGCGCGGTCGGCGCCACGGCAGCGTGATCCCCGAGCCGCAGCCCGTCACGATCGCGGCATCCGAGCTCGTCAGCGCCGTCGGCGGGCTCCGGCAACGCCAGGGCGGGACCGACCGCGCCGCGTCGGTCATCCGTCGTTCGGCCCATCGGCGGGTGGCCGGGGGGCCGGGGGTTTCCCCGTCGGGCGGCCTCGCGCCCCCCCCCCAGGGGGTCGAGGCCCGGACCGCCATCCCCGCCCAACGGGGCGTCGCCGCGCTCAACCCGCATCAGACGTGCCCCGACGACGCAACGCTCATCGACGTGGTCCGCGCCGTGGACTCGATTTCTCAGGAGGTTCTCGATGTCTGACATCCCATCCGATTCCCAGCCCGGGCAGTGGGCGGCGATGCCGTCGGCGTCGGCGTCGGCGTCGGCGTCGCCTCGAGACGCGATCGTGGCGCTGCGTGGCGAGGTCGCGAAGGTCGTCGTCGGCCAGGAAGGGACGCTCTCGGGGCTGATCGCTGCCCTGTTGGTGCGCGGGCACGTGCTGTTGGAGGGGGTTCCGGGTGTGGCGAAGACCCTGCTCGTGAAGGCCCTCGCCACGGCGCTCGATGTGGACTTCAAACGCGTGCAGTTCACGCCCGATCTCATGCCATCGGATGTGACCGGTCAGACCGTGCTCGAGATGGGATCCGGATCGCTGAGCTTTCGCGAGGGGCCGATCTTCACCAACCTGTTCCTGGCGGACGAAATCAACCGAACGCCTCCCAAGACGCAGGCGTCGCTGCTGGAGGCGATGGAGGAGCGACAGGTGTCGGTCGAGGGGTCGCGCCGAGCGCTCCCGGACCCGTTCATCGTGATCGCCACGCAGAACCCCGTCGAGTACGAGGGCACGTACCCCCTCCCCGAGGCCCAACTCGACCGATTCCTGTTCAAGCTCCTCGTCGGCTACCCGACCTTCGAGCAGGAACGCGAGGTGCTGGCGCGCCATCACCGCGGCCTCGACCCCCACGACGTGGTGGCCGCCGGCGTGCGCCCGGTCGCGACCGCCGCCGACCTGATCGCAGCCCGAGCTGAGGTGGCCGCGGTGCAGGTCGAGCCGATCGTGCTCGACTACATCGTGGCGCTGTGTCGCGCCACGCGGGAGACCCCATCGGTCGAGATCGGGGTATCTCCTCGCGGCGCCGCGGCGCTGCTGCACGCCGCCAAGGCGTGGGCGTGGATCTCGGAACGTCCGTTCCTGACCGCCGACGAGGTGAAGGCGGTCGCGAAGCCGGTGCTTCGGCACCGCCTCATCATCCGCCCCGAACTCGAGTTGGAGGGCACGACGGCAGACGGCGTGCTCGACGCGCTCCTCGCGACGGTGCCGGCACCGCGATGATCGTCCCGACCCGACGCCTGGCGCTCGTCGCCCTGCTCGTCGGCGTCGCGGTCGCGTTCTTCCCCGCGCCGGTGAACGGCGGCCTTCTCGAGAAGGTGCTGGTGCTCAACGCGATCGTGCTCGCAGCAGCGTTCGCCGATGTGGCGGCGGCACCGAGGCCGAGCGCGATCGACGTGCGCCGCGAGCACCCGCCCGTCGTCGGACTTGGGCAGATCGCGACCGTGAGCTGGTCGGTCCGCAACGGCGCACCGCGACGCGCCGTCGTGGCGGTGGCCGACGGGTTCCGCCCGTCGCTCACCGCTCGGAACCGGCGATTCAGGCTGCGGCTGTCCGGCGGGGCGGTCGGGCATGCGACCACGACGATCTGTCCGACCCGGCGCGGCCGATTCGAGATCTCCGAGGTCGTGCTGCGCGTCGAGGGGCCGCTCGGCCTGGCAGCGCGCCAGCAACGACGCAGCGTCCCGACCGTGCTCCACGTGCATCCGAAGTTCCACAGCCGCGAGGAGGCGGAGCTGCGCATCCGCAAGGCCCGCATCCTCGACGTCGGCCTGAGGTCGGCCCGAGGGGTGGGCGGTGGCACCGAGTTCGAACAGCTGCGGGAGTACACGCCCGACGATGAGTTCCGCCGCGTCGACTGGTCGGCGTCGGCTCGGGCCGGGCGGCCGATCGTTCGCACCTACCGTCCGGAGCGCCATCAGTCCGTGATGGTGCTGCTCGACAACGGTCGGTTGATGGCTGCGCGCACAGGGGGCGTTCCGCGCCTGGAACACGCGATGGACGCCGCGATCATGCTGGCGGTGGTGTCGACCCGGCTCGGCGATCGGATCGGGCTCGTGACGTTCGATCAGGAGGTGCGTTCGGTGCTCGCCCCGGCGGGTCATCGCTCGCAAGTGGGAGCGATGACCGCGGCGATGTTCGACCTGGAGCCGGTGCTCGCGGAGAGCAACTATCGCGATGCGTTCGGTCACACGCTCGCCCGGTTCCGCCGCCGATCGCTGCTCGTGCTGCTGACCGACCTCTCGTCGAACTCGATCTCGGAGTCCCTTCTGCCGTCATTGCCGCTGATCCTTCGGCACCACATCGTGTTGGTCGGCGCGGTTCGCGATCCCGACGTGGACGCGTGGGCGAGGGGCGCCGCGACCGACGCGACCGACGCGCATCGCCGCGCCGCGGCCGTCGCCGCGGTCGATGAACGGGACCGCCGCGCAGCCCAACTCGTGGCGCTGGGCGCAACGGTGATCGACGCGCCCCCGGGGCGGCTCGCGCCGCGGCTCGCGGACGAGTACCTCAGGGTGAAGTCGTCGGGCCGGCTGTGACCAGATCGGGCGACTCGCCGAGCAGCCCCGTGTAGCCGAGCGCTGCGGCGTTGCGGCCCAACCCGAAGAGCCACGTGATCACCGCCGCCTCGGCGACGACGCCGATGGTGATACGCATCCACGTCGGCAGCGAGGACGGCGTAACGAACGCCTCGATCAGCCCGGCGCACAGGAACAGCAGGATCGTCCCGATGATGATGGCGATCGAGCGGAGGCCCTCCTCGGCGATCGCCTGCCCTCGCGTCCGATCGCCGGGCGCGAAGGTCGCCCACGCGATCTGAAGACCTCCACCAGCGGCGAGCGCGATCGAGGTGAGCTCGAGCAGGCCATGCGGCAGGATCAGCCCCCAGAAGGTCCCCGCCCGGTCGGCCGAGTGCATCACCGCTGCGGTCGTGCCGATGCCCGCGCCGTTCTGGACCAACAGATACGCGCCGCCGACGCCGAGAAACGCTCCGCCGGCGTAGGAGAGCGCTCCGACGCGGGCGTTGTTGGTCCAGAGGTGGAAGGCCCAGCCGCGAGCGTCCTGCGAGCTGTAGTAGTCCTCGAACTCGCTGGCCGCGACGACCTTCTGGTATTCGGGGGGAATCGCCGCGTTGCGTGCCTCTCCGCTCGTCGTCATCCACACGCCGACCGCCACTGCGGGGGCGAGCAGCAGGAAGGCGGCGACGGCGATCGCCCGGCGACAATGCCAGACCGTCGCCGGCAGCGTGCGTGCGAGGAAGGTCGTGACCGCAGCGGCGGGCGCGGTGCGACGCCGGTAGATGATGCCGCGCGCGGTGCCCAGCGTGACGCTCAGACGGTTTGCGAGGGCGATGTCGTCGAACTGGGTTCGAGCGAGGCTGAGGTGACCCGAGGTCTGGTCGTAGAGGGCGAGGAGCTCGTCGAGCTCGGAGTCGTCGAGCTTCTTGACCGAGCGGCGCGATCGGCCGGTCAGCTCTTCGAGGCGGGCCCACATCGCCTGGTGCTCGGCGATGAACCGATCGATGTCCACCTCGCAGAGTCTACGAGTCGCGTGCGGCAGGTAGCGTGGGCACGTGAGTTCCGCATCGTTCGCGCCCGGCACGATCGTGACGCCCGAAGCGGTCGTCCTCGAGTTCAGCGTCGGCGGGCTGGCGACCCGGCTGTTCGCGAAGCTCATCGATCTCGCGATGATTGCGTTCCTCACCAACGTGGCCGTCTTCGCGTCGGTGCTGATCGCCGGGGGGAGCGAGGCGGCGGTCGTCGGACTCGTCACCGTGTCGGTCACGGTGACGATCTTCGTGCTTCCGGCGGTGATCGAGTGGTTCTGGAACGGTCGCACGCCCGGCAAGGCCCTACTCGGTCTCCGGGTGGTGACCACCGAGGGCGGACCCATCTCGTTTCGCCACGCGTTCGTGCGGAACCTGATCCAGCTCCTCGAGTTGCCGACCGGCATCGCCATGTTCGTCGCCCTCAGCAACCCCCTGAGCCAGCGGCTGGGCGACCTTGCTGCGGGAACCTTCGTGATCAACCAGCGGCGCAACCTCGAGCTGCTCATGGTGCCGACGCTGTTCTATCCGCCGGTTGGCCTCGAGGCGCTCGCCGCGTCGCTCGACGTCGGCCGTGTCACCTCGGCGCAGAACCTGATGATCCGCAACTACTTGCTGCGGGTGCGTCGGATTGAACCCGGTGCGCGCCACGACATCGCGGCGCGCATCGTCGCCGGGCTCGACGGGGTCGTCGTCCCGGGGTGCCCCGACACGCTGTCGCCGGAGTACTTCCTGATCTGCGTCGCCGCGGCGTATCAGGATCGCAGCGGTACCCACGCCGCCCAGCGGGTGCAGCCGGCCTGGGGTTGAACGCACGGCCGGGCCCGGCCGCCGGGCTCAGTCGTCGTCGCGAATGGTCAGGGTCCCCGCGCTGTCCTCGATGGTTCCGGCTGTGGCCGCGGACAGCTTCACCAGGACGGTCTCGGGCCGTTCGGCGAATGCGTCGTCCACGGTCGCGACGCTGATCGTCTGCTGCGTGACGCCTGCGGGGAACGCGATCGTCTGCGGCTCGAACGGCGCGACATCCGCGCCCAGGGTCGCGGTACCGCCGGCGAGTTGGACCTTGACGGCCCCGGCGCCGGCGAGGTTGCCGCGTCGCGTCACGGTGATCGCCGACGAGCCTCCCTCGTCGGTCCATCGGTCGGTCACGGTGTACCACGCCGACGGCGCCGCGATCGCCTGGCCCTCGTCGTCGGCGATGGTCACCGTCGCCGTGGCATCGCTGACGGATCCATGGAACGGTGCGGTGAGCTTCACCGTGAAGGCGAGGTTCCTCGGCGCGTCGACGGCGTTGTCGGTGGTGTCGACCTGCACGTCAAGCGTCTCGACGCCGGCGCCGAACACGACCTGGGTCGCGGGGAGGGCGGCGAAGTCGCCCGGCGAGACGGCGGAGCTCGGAGCGCTCCGGACGGTGACCGTCCCGAACTCGCTCAGGTCGCCGGAACGGCGGATGGTCACGACGGCGGCTCCGCCCTCGGCGACGCTGGTGTCCTCCACCGAGTAGGCGGGCGGGTCGGTGGCGGCGTCGAAGACCGACACCCTGGCGGACGAGTCGGCGATCGTGGCACCGGAGGCGACCGAGAGCGAGACGGTGAAGTACTCCATCGATTCGGCGACTGCGTCGGCGGCCACCGGGATCTGTACCCGACGCTCCGCGACGCCCGACGCGAACTCGATCGTCGTCAGGGGAAGCGACTCGAAGTCGGCGCGCGGTGTCGCGGAGCCGGCTGAGCTGACAATGCGCACCGATACGGCGTCGGTGAGGTCGCCGCGTCGACGCAGCGTGACGGTCGCGGGGTGGGCCTCGTCGGTGGCGACGTCATCCACCGAGATCTCCGGCCGGCCGGGGTCGTCATCGACGATGGTGACGACCCCGGTGGCGTTCTCCACGCCGACGCCCTTCGGGGCCGACAACACCACATTGACGGTTTCGTCGAGTTCGCCCACCGAGTCCTGGAGGGTGGCAAGGGTCACCTGCGCCGTGGTCTGCCCTGCGTCAAAGGCCACGGGGGTCGAGGCGAGTTCGGTGAAGTCGGAGCCCGGCACGCCGGTCGAGGTCGAGTTGCGCACCGTCACCGTGAGCGGGGCCCCGGTCAGCCCGTGGCGCACGATCGAGACGGTTGCGGTGCCCCCCTCGATGACTTGGGCATCGCTGAGCGCGACCCACGACGTGGGCGGGGCCGGGGCGGAGCCGTCGTCATCGACGATCGTGACGGCCGAGATGCCATCGGCGAGGACCGCATCGGTCACGCCCGATATGACGAGCTTGAACGTGAGGTTGGTGGCGACCGCTGCCAGGTTCTGCGTGGTCGCTACCTGCACGTGTGCGGTCACCTGACCGGGTTCGAACACGACCGTCGTGGCCGGGACCGCGGCGTAGTCGCCGGGCGCAGTCGCGGTGCGGTCGGCGGTGGCGATCTTGGCGGTGACCCGCTCGGTGGCGTCGCCGGCGCGCCGGAGGTTCACCGTTGTCGTGCCGCCCTCGGACACGGTCGCGTCGTCGATCGAGATCGTTGCCGGCCCGGACGCCACATCCGAGATGGTGGCCGTGGCGCTCGAATCGGCGAGGTCGGCGTTGATCGGGCCGGAGAGCTGCAGTGCGAAGGTCTCGGCTCGCTCGGCGACATCATCGGCGACGGTCGCGACGGGGATCGTGACCTCGTGCTGGCCCGGCGCAAACACCGCGATGGAGGCGCCGACGGCAACGAAGTCGCGGCCGGAAACCGCGGTGCCGGAGGCGGTGCGATAGGTGACCGCCGCAGCCTCGTCGGTGCCGCCGAATCGGGTGAGAACGAACTGCGCCGGAGCGCCCTCGATCGAACGCGGGCTCGACACGGCGAGCGTCGCGGTCGGGCGCGCGTCGCGACCGGAGGCGAGCGACCAGTTGACCGTGACGGTGCCGCCGCCGGTGGCCGGCGCGACGGCCCGGTTGCCGACCTGGATCAGGAACCGGTCGCCGATCTCGGCGTGCTGGCTCACCCGGCTCGCTCCGGCGCCGGCGGCGTCGTCGTCGGCACATGTGCCGAGGCACTGCACGGCGTTGGCCTCGTCCGCTCGGTAGACGCCCAGCAGCGTGTCGAGCGGATTGTCTCCGTCGGTGCTGCCGATCGTGTCCACCGTGAGCGTGCCCGCCTTGGTGGCGATCCACTCGAACCAGACGGTCGCTTCCGGTTCGTCGTCGCCGACCGCGGGATCGCTCGGGTCCGCGGTCGCGAACCAACTGCCGGTCGTGAGCTGCCCCACCTCTCCGGTCATCGCCATGGCGGCCGATCGCTCGTCGTTGGCCGGTGGCGTGCCGGCGATCGACCAGTGCAACTCGATGTCGCCGCCGATCGAGGGTGCCGATGTGGCGACGACGATGTGGTAGTCGGTGCCGGCGGTCACGGGAACGGCCAGGTGGCTGGTCGCTGTGGCGGGGCCGGCGTCATCGTTGTCGCAGCCCGGCACGCAGTCGAGCGACGTGATCGTCCAGCCGGTGTAGACCGCGAGTTGGGTGTCGAGCGGTTCCGAGGTGTCGGGGTCGATGCTGCCGGCGGTGTCGAGGGTCACAGTGCCGTCGATCGGCGCGGTCCACTCGTACCAGATCGACCGGTCGGTGGTGCGACCCGCGATCGTCGGTTCGGACGGTTCGACGGTCGCCCCGCGGTTCGAGGTGATGACCGAGCCGATCGGGCCGCCCGGAAGCGCCAGCGCGCCGCCGAACGCGTCGTTCGACGGTGCGGTCGAGTCGGCGCCCACGGGCGCTATCGAGGCGCTGATGCCGGCGAGGAGAACGCTTGCGGCGACCGTGGTGTGGAGCAGCCGTGTCCGGAGCATCGGGTGACCTTTCGCGCGCTTGTTGGCGGCCGAGCCGCTGGCGGGGCCCGGGCGCCGGCGTTCGTTCCGGCCGGCTCCCGGTGCGGTGTCTTGATCGACCCAACCTGGGGTGATCTTGAGCATGCAACGATGGAACCGGGTCGGCCGTCCGCATCGAACTGTCAGAATGCAGCCATGTTTCGCCTGTTGAACGTCGAAGGCCAGGCTGCGCTCGAGGTGGACGGCGCGTGGTACGCGGTCGATCGGCTCGGCGACGACCCCGCCCTCTCGGACCCGATGCAGGCGATCGCTCGCTTCGCGGAGCTCCATGAGCTGACGCGCATCGTCGCGGATGCCGATGAGGAGGGCGCCGGCGCACTGGTCGCCTCGGCGCGCCTGGACCACACCGACGTTCGCCGGCTGGGGCCTGCGGTTCCGAATCCGTCCAAGGTGATCGCGGTCGGGCTGAATTACCGGTCGCACGCGCAGGAGTCCAACCTGGAGCTCCCGCCGTCACCGATCGCGTTCACCAAGTTCCCGAGCTGCCTCGCGGGCCCGCGCGACGACATCGAGCTGTCCGGCGACCGCGTCGACTGGGAGGTTGAGTTGGTGGTGGTGATCGGCATCGGTGGCCGCCGGATCGAGGCCGACCGGGCATGGTCGCATGTGGCGGGTGTGACGCTCGGCCAGGACATCAGCGACCGCGCGGTCCAGCTGATCGGCTCGCCGCCGCAGTTCTCGCTCGGCAAGAGCTTCGACACGTTCGGACCGATCGGCCCCGCTGTGGTGTCGGTGGATTCCCTCGATGATCCCGACGACATCGAGCTGTGGTGCGAGGTCGACGACGAGCGCATGCAGCACTCGCGGACCAGCGACCTGATCTTCGGGGTGCCGGAGCTCGTCGCGTCGCTGTCGGCCGTCATGACGCTCTGCCCGGGCGACGTGATCTTCACCGGTACCCCCGGGGGCGTGGGGATGGGGCGGGGGCGGTTCCTGCGCCCCGGCAACGTCGTGTCATCGGTCGCCGTGGGGATCGGCGAACTCGCCAATCGCTGCGTCGCGCCTGGTTGAGGCGTCCAACGCGCCGGGCTCGGCCCGGCCGGGTTCGACTCAGTCGGCCACCTCGGCCATCCGGAGCGGGCTCGCCGAGCGGCGCGGGTTCGGGCCCGCCACCCGGATCCGGTCGTGGCGGCCGGGCTCCAAGTGCGGTGTGCCCTCGGGCCACATCCACTCCATGGCGCCGCGCGACACGAGGGGACCCGCGGCGCGGAGCCAGCCGCACACGTTGACGAACGCAATTCGGTCGGCGTTGCTCCACGGGAAGTCGAATCGTCGGCGGATCACGTCGGGCATCGATCCGTACACGAGTATCCGGGTGAGGTCGGCATTGAGCCGCCCCACGAGCGGCGCGAGTGGTGCCAGCGCCTGGGGGAGCTCGACCATGCCGTCCCGGGCGGCGGGGTTCGACGACGGGTCGAGCACCCACTGCACCGCGGGCGTGAGCTCGAGTTCGTGCCGGCAGATGTCGTCGAAGCGGCTCCGGAATTCGTCGAGGGTGGCGGGCACCGCCCGGTCGGAGACGCCGTAGCGGCGATACCACGTGACCGTCTCGGCGTAGAGCTGGCGCTGTTGGGCTCGGCGCAGCGGCACAGGGAAGTACAGCTCACGGGCCCGCAGCATCTCCCAGGTGAACGTGGCGTGCGCCCACCAGAACACGTCGGGGTCGAGCGCGTGGTACGGCTTGCCGTGATGATCCGTCCCCTTGATGGTGGGGTGGAAGTCGCGGATCCGGTGCCCGCGGGCCGTGCCCTCATCGTCGTCCGAGGCGAAGATGCTGCCCCAGATGTAGGGCACCGAGCGAAAGATGCGGTCGAAGGGGTCCTCGAAGAAGTTCGAGTGGTCCGACACGCCCGCGCCGAGCCCCGGCAGCATGAGCTGCATGATCCCCGCGGCGGTTCCCGGAATGAGGCTGCGCGGGTCGCCCGCGGTCGCCCAGAGAATCGAACCGGGTCGAAGCGGTGCGCCGATCGCCGTTGATGCCAAGGCCGTGCCTCCCGGTCAGCGCCACATCGCGCGACTTTCTTGACGGGCGTCAAGATATTGCGCCCGCCGGTAGCCTGCAACCGATGTCGTCGGACGATCGCGCCGCAGTCACCAGGGGTCGGCCGCGGATCCGGTCCGACCGAGCCATCCTCGACGCAGCCCTCGCCGCGTTCGCGAGCGACGGATTCGAGGCGATGTCGGTGCGTCGGCTCAACCGTGACCTGGGCCTCAGCCACGGCACCGTGCAGCAGCGGTTCGGGTCGAAGGCGGATCTGTTCATCGCTGCCGTCGACTCGGGACTCGGGCGTTTCGTCGCCGACATCGTGGCCGAGCTCGCACGGCGGACCATTCCCGGCGACGACGACGTGCGGACCGTCTGGGAGCTCGTGCGGGCCTTTCTCGTGGTGTCGTCGCGTACGCCGATGCTCGCCCGCCTCGTCAGCCTCGAGGGAATGGACGCATCGCCGCGCCTGGACCACATCTTCGACCACTTCATCGAACCGGCGCTGCGCCTGATCGAGCCGTCGCTCGACCGTCTCGCCGAGTCCGGAGCGTTCCGCCGCCTGCCGGCCCGAGCGGTGTTCTTCCTGATCACCGGTGCTGGAGGTGCCTATTCGATGCGGGCGCTCGCTGCGCGATTCGACGGCGAGGATGGTCCCCTCGACGACATCGCGCATGCAGAACTCACCGCCGACGTGGTGATCGCTGCGCTCCGGGCCGTCGCGTCGACGCCGTGGCGGCGATGATGGCTGTGTGAGACTGCACGGCGCCATGGTCGACGACGGACGCACCCGATGACTCGCCCGCGGGTACCGCGCCGGGTGGTTGTTGCGGTCGCGCTCGCAACGGTCGGGCTCTGCATCGTGGTGTTCGGCGCCGTGGCTGTTCGCGGTGCGATGCTCGACCGTTCCGACACGGCGTCGGGTCCCACCGGCGGGCTGCGCCGGTCGGACACGTCGACCTCGGCAGCGACGAGCGCGCCCGACGTGAACCCGCCGCCCACGCCGCCGCCCACGCCGCCGCCCACGACCACGACGGGGCCGCCGCCCACGCCGCCGCCCACGCTGCCGCCAGCGTCGTCGTCGGCTCCGACGGCCGCGCCCGCGCCCGCTCCCGGTGGAGCGCTCGCTGGAGTGGTGATCGTCGTCGACCCGGGGCACAACGGCGCCAACGGGTCCCACGGCTCCGAGATCAACCGTCAGGTGGACGCCGGAGGGTTTCGCAAGGCGTGCAACACCACGGGTACCGCCGGCGGCGACTACTCCGAGGCGCGTTTCAACTGGGAGACCGCCCAGCTCCTGGTGGCGGAGCTTCGCGCCCGGGGTGCGACGGTGATCACCACGCGCGACAGCAATGACAGCTGGGGTCCGTGCGTCGACGAGCGGGGTCTGACCGCGGCACGAGCCCACGCGGCGCTGTTGATCTCGATCCACGCGGATGGGTCATCGGCGGGCAACCACGGCTTTCACGTGATCTCGCCGACGCGGGTGTCGGGATACACCGAGGCGACCGTCGAGCCCTCCCGTCGGCTCGCGACCCACGTGCGTGACGCGCTCGTCGGCGCCGGGTTCTCGCCGTCGAACTACGTCGGCTCCGGCGGGCTCGATCAGCGCGGCGATCTGGGCACGCTGAACCGGGCGGGAGTGCCGGCGGTGATCGTCGAGTGCGGGAACATGCGCAACGCCGCCGACCTGGCGGAGCTCCGATCGCCCGATGGGCGGTCTCGCCTCGCCCGCGCATTCGCGGACGCGGCGGCGGCCTTCGCCGGCACCGGTTGAGGGAGCACCGCGCCGGTCCGCCGGGCGGCGGTGGATACGGTGGGCCGATGCAATCCGAGGCAGATGCGACACCGATCGACGCGGATCGCTGGTGGCGCAGCGCCGAGGCTCGGTCGCGCGCCGCGGTCGCATTCACGCTGGTGTGCACCTCGGCGTTCCCCATCGTGCTGCTGGCGTTGCGTTCGCGAATCGCCGGGTCGTTCGGCTACCGCTTCGTCTTCTGGAATCTGTTCCTTGCCTGGGTCCCGCTCGGATTCGCGCTCGTCGCCGAACTCGGATGGCGCGGCCACTGGTCGCGGGCGCGGCTGACGGTGCCGCTGGCCGGGTGGCTCGTGTTCTTTCCGAACGCGCCGTACGTGGTGACCGATGTGATCCATCTGCAGGAGCGCGAGGGGTCGCCGTTGTGGTTCGACGCGCTCATCCTGTTCTCCACCGGACTCGCCGGGTTGCTCGTCGGCTTCGTGTCGTTGCGCATGGTGCAGCTCATCGTGACGGCGTCGTTCGGGCGGATCGCGGGCTGGGCAACGTCGGTCGGCGTCCTGGCGTTGTCGGGCTTCGGCATCTACCTGGGTCGGTTCGGTCGGTACAACAGCTGGGATCTGTTGTCGCGCCCGCGGACGCTGCTGTACGACGTTCGGTCGGTCGCGCTCGATCCCCAGTCGAATGGCCGCACGATCGCGATCAGCGTGGTGTTTTCCGCCTTCCTTGCGGTCACCTACCTGGCCATGGTGGCGATCGGCCAGCTGACGCTTCCGTCGCGACCGGCAGCGGCGGGCAGACTGGGTGCGTGACGTTCGCGATCCAGTTCTCCGGTCCTCGGACCCCGCACCAGAGCCCGCCCGTCCGATTGCCGGGATCGGTGCGGCGAACCACGAGTATCGATGTGACCCGCGACGACCTGTACGGATCGACGGCGATCGTCGCGATCGGGCGAGACCTCGCGACGGGGCCTGATGGTTCCATCGCGGCCCGTCGGTCGGCTCGGCTGGTCGGATCTGCGGATGAGCACCGCGCGCTGACCGGCCTGCGCGCAGGCGAGGGGAGCGAGCCGTCGGCGCCTGCGGCGCTGGAACGGCTCATCGGCGCGTCGACTGCGGCCGGGTTCCGGCGCGAGGTCGCGGCCGCCCTGCCGGACGAACTCGTGGCGGGGACGCTGTGGCACCTGCTCGTGGACGATCTGGTGGGGGCACTTCTGGTGTCCGGCGTCGCGCCCCAGCACGCCGAGGAGCGCGCTGGCGGCGGGCCGATCGAGGAGATGACGCGGGAGTTCGCCGACCAGATGCGCGCCACGATGTCGGACATCTGTGCGGGCTGGGCGACCGACGCGACGATGCTGCGCGAGTTCGGGTTCACCGGCAAGCTGCCGGTGGCCTGCGGGCCCGTCGCTCCACCGCTCGCTCGATCCGACGATCCGGACGCGATCCATCTGCTACCCGACCTGGTGCCGCACGCCGTGCGTCGGTGGCGCCGTGTCGACGTCGGTCCGGTCGGACCCGGCGGCGACGCGCCGATCGACGTGCACTTCCGCGACAGCCACGTCGACGAGGAGGGGGTCGAACGGTGCGTGCACGAGTACCACGTGGCGGGCAGCGTCGACCTCGGCGAGGGCACGATTCGTTCCCTTGCGGCGCAGGCGCTCGTGCTGCCGTGGCGCGAATGCCCCGGCTCGATCGGTAGCGAGAAGAACCTCCGCGGGTGCCGCTTCGCCGAGGTTCGCGACCGGGTTCGATCCGATCTGCGGGGAACGTCCACGTGCACCCATCTCAACGACACCCTCCGGTGCCTCGCGGACGTCGGTGCGATCGCGCGCCTCGCCGTGGGTTGAGCTGCGACGTGGCTCGGCCCGGTGTGCTCAGTCGGTGGGCCTCGGGGCGCCTGCTCCTCGATCGGCTGTGCGGCGGAGCACACGGATCACCACGTTCGACTTGCGCCACTCGGCGAGCGACCAAGCGAAGAGCGGCATCGCGACCGAGAGGGTTACGGCCACCTGAATGAACGCGGCGGGCGTGAACTCGTACCCGCGGGCGCCGACGGCCGCTGCGACGGCGCCGAAGGTGTAGACGAGCAGGCGAATGATGCCGACCGCAGCGGTGGCCGATGCGAGCGTCGCGAACAGCACGCGGCGGGTTGGCGACCAGATGGCGTGGGGATCGTCGGCCTCAACCCGTCGCGCCCACCGATCGGCGATCAGCCCGATGGGCGCCGCGACCAGGGCGAGCGTGATGCACGACGCGAGCGCCAGCGGGTCGGACTCGTCGCTCAGCGCAATGTGGGCTGCGCTCGCGGCGCCGAGAGCTGCGAGCCCGGCGCTCCAGCACAGCGCGACGTAGAGCCACCGGTGCCGGTCGGTAGTGGTCAGGGCCGACAGGGCAGCCTTGGATGCGACATCCGCGTGCCAGCCGTTGGCGATGAGTTCGGCGCAGATCACGTCGGGTGTGGCGCCGTCGTTGCGTCGCCGGACGAGCCAATCTCCGGCCGACAGGCGTTCTGCGCTGGGTGTCGGGTGCTCGGGTCGGGCAGCGGTCAGCGTCATGGCGATCCTCTCGGGTTGCGTCCGCCGGTGTGGCGGTTCGTCGGATCGAGTGTCGCTCGGAGGACGCGACGAACCCATCCGGTGGATCCCCCATCACCTGGTGGGGCCCCACCAACGCGACTGCGGGGAGCGCAGGTGGCGCTCCCCGCAGTCGGCGGTGTCTCGTGCTGGGTCGGGCGGTGCCCGGCGGCGTCAGAGCCCTTCGGCGCTGACGAAGTCCTTCGCGACGGTCTCGGCATCGTCCTTGTCGATGTCGTAGCGCTTGTTCATCTTCGTCACGTTCGCCGTGTTGAGCTTGGCGGACACCTTGTCGAGCGAGGCGAGCACCTCGTCGAGCAGCGCCTTCGTGCCGACCGGCACGATGTTGTCGGCGTTGAAGATCCCCTTGTCGTCGGCGAGGACGACCCAGTCCTTGTCGGCGATCGACGCGTCGGTCGAGAAGATCACCGCAACATCGATGTCGCCCTGCTCCAGCGCCTTCTTGGTGAGCGGCCCACCGAGGTCGAGCGGCACGAACGTTGAGCTGAAGTCGAGGCTGTAGGCCGACTTGAGCGCGGGGATGCATCCGGCATTGGTCGGGCAGTCCTGGGGTCCGCCGAGGCGCAGGTCGGCGGTGAGGTCGGAGATCTTCGTGACGCCGCGGTCGGTCGAGGTCGCCTTGGTCACGACCAGCGAGTTCGAGTCGACCGCGTCCGACGGGGCTCCCGCCGCGAGATCCTTGTCGGCCAGTTGCGCCTCGAGCTTGTCCATGGTCGGCTCGATCTCGGGGCTGGCCTCGCCGGCGTTGCCGTTCAGGAACTCCAGCGCCGTCGCTGCGTACTCGGGCACGAGGTCGACGTCGCCGGATTCGAACGCGGCGTAGATCGCGGCGCGGTCCTTGAAGGACTGGTACTCGACGGTGTAGCCCTCGCCTTCGAGCGCGGCGCCGTAGATGCGGGCCGCGATCTCGGATTCGCCGAAGGCCTGGTGAGCGATCGTGATCTCCTTTGCTGGCTCGGCATCGCCGCCGCTCCCGGAGTCCTTCGCGTCGTCGCCGCCGCATGCGGCGAGGCCGAGGAGCGGTACGGCGGCGATGCCGATCAGCGCCGCACGGCGCAGCCGGCCGACCTGGCGGACGGGGGAGGAGTGCTGGGTCATGGTCTTCGGTCCTTCGTTGAGGGGTGGGGGTGGCCGGTGTGACCAACGTCGTCGGGTCAACGTCTGTCGGGCGCTGAATCTTCCGTGGTCAGCGTCGAGGGGTGGTAGGACGCCAACGCGAAAGCCGGCCCGCCGCACCCCGGAGGGCAATGTCGACGATCAGCGCGGCGACGACGATGATGACGACGCCGCTGTACAGCATCGCATCGTCGCGGTTCGCTCGCCCGGCCGTGATGAACCGCCCGAGGGTGTTGTAGCCGACGAACGCGCCGAGCGTGGCCGTCGCGATCACCTGTCCGGCGGCGACCCGCAAACCGGAGACCACGACGGGTAGTGCGATCGGCAACTCCACGTGACGGAGGATCTGATGGCCGCGCAACCCCATGCCGCGGGCGGCGTCGATGACCGCGTCGTCGACCTCGGCGACGCCCACGAGCGCCGCGACGAAGATCGGCGGGAGCGCGAGCGCGACCATGGCCAACCATGTGGGCACGAAGCCGATGCCCCATCCGGCCGCCACGACGAACGCGAGCACGGCGAGCGAGGGAACCGCTCGGGTGAGGTTGGCGATCGCGACGGCGACGACACGCCCGCGTCGAAGGTGGCCCAGCGCAAAGCCTGTGGGCAGGGCGATGAGCGCGGCGGTCAGGATGGCGGTCGCCGACACCCAGGCGTGGGTGCCCAACCGCGTGCCGATGCCGTCGGCCCCGGTCCAGTTCATCGGATCGGTGAGAAACGTCCAGACGCTCATGTCGCCGCCTCGGCAGCGTCGAGCGACGACCCGCGCGGTCGTCGCCAGGGCGAGGCCAGGAGGCCGATCGCAACGAGCGTCGCGTCCGCGGCCAGTGCCAGCAGCACCGAGCCGATGACGCCCACGACGATCAACGTGGGGAAGTCCCGGGTCAGGCCCTCGTCGATGAAGTCGCCGAATCCACCGAGACCGAACAGCCCGCCGACCGTCACGAGGCCGATGATCGTGACCGCGGTGACGCGGAGCCCCGCGATGACGCTTGGCAGGGCCACGGGGAGTTCGACCGACCGCAGCCGCTGCCCCCGGGTCATGCCCATCGCGTCTGCCGCGTCCAGGACGGGTGGGTCGATCTGATCGAACGCGGACACCAGGAATGGCGTGAGCACGACGAGGCTGTAGGTCGTGAGCGCGATGACCGGCACGGTCGTGCCCACGCCGAACACCGGGATGAGCGCGGCGAACAGGGCGACCGACGGGATCGTGTACAGCACGGTCGTGAGCGTGGTGATCGGTCCGGTGGTCCAGCGCCATCGACGGATCACCGATGTCAGGACCGCCGCGATCAGCGTGCCGAGCACGAACGACACGACGGTCAGGCCGAGGTGCTCGACGGCCCGTTCCCCCAACAGGTCCAGGTGCGAGCCGAGCCAGTCCCATCGAACGAGCGGTTCCTGCGCCGCGAGCATCACGTGTGCCCGTCGGGAGTGGCGAGCAGCCGGGTCAGTGCGGCCAGCGTGAGATGGCCGACGACCCTGCCCGATTCGGTGACTGCGACCCGATCGGCGCCGCTGGCAAGGAGCGCGTCGACGGCGCTTCGACCCGGGAGGCCGGCATCGAGGCGGACCTCGGATGCCGCGTCGGCAGTGTGCGTGCGATCGACGAGCTGGCCGAGGGTGCGCAGCGCGAGCCGACGCAGCGATCGATCGGCGCCGAGGAACGACTCGACGAACGCGTCGGCGGGTGCGGCCATGAGCGCGTCGGGCGTCGCCACCTGTGCGAGACGACCGGTGGCGAAGACGGCGACGCGATCGCCGAGCCGAACGGCCTCGTCGATGTCGTGGGTGACGAGCACGATCGTGGTGCCGACGCGCTGATGGAGGCGCGCGAGTTCGTCCTGCAGCCGGGAACGAACGATCGGATCCACCGCCGAGAACGGTTCGTCCATCAGCAGGATGCGCGGCCGCGCCGCGAGCGCCCGAGCGACGCCGACGCGCTGTTGCTGGCCGCCGCTGAGTTCGGCCGGATACCGGCGGAGCAGGTCATGATCGAGCCCGACCTCGGCGGCGAGTTCCTCGACCCGCTCGGCGATCGTGGATGCGCTCCAACCCAGCAGCTTCGGCACCGTCGCGATGTTCTGCGCGATCGTGCGGTGGGGGAAGAGCCCGACGTGCTGGATGACGTACCCGATGTCTCGCCGCAGCACCTCGACGGCGTGGGTGGTGGTCTCGGCGCCGTCGACGAGGACCGCGCCCGACGTGGGCTCGATCAGGCGATTGATCAGCCGGAGCGTCGTCGTCTTTCCGCAGCCGGACGGCCCGACGAGCACCATGAGCTCGCCCGCCTCGATGCGAAGGGTCAGCTCGGTGAGCGCCGGCGCTGCGGTCCCCGGAAACGACTTCGACACCGACCGGAACTCGATGGAGGCGCCGAAGGGTTCCGACATCGCGGCGACGCTACTCCGCCCACTTGTGCCGGGCGTTGCGGATCTAGCGTGTGGGCCATGGCTCTCCCGACTCCGACAGCGGAATCCACGGCGGTCGTGACCGGCGCATCGAGCGGCATCGGGATCGATCTCGCCCGCGAACTGGCTCGACGCGGGCACGGTGTCACGCTCGTGGCGCGGCGCGAGGAGCGGCTCCGCAGCCTGGCGGCCGAGCTGGCGGATCGCCACGGGATTCGCGCCGAGGTGGTCGCCGCCGACCTGACCGACCCGTCGGCGAGGGCGCAGATCGCGGGCGCCCTCGCGGACCGGGGGCTGCGCATCGAGATCCTGGTGAACAACGCGGGCCTCTCGACGATGGGCCCCGTTGCCGCGTGCGATCCCGACCGTGAGCTGGCGATGATTCGAACTGACGTCGAGGCGGTGGTGCACCTGTGCAGCCTGCTTGTACCACCCATGGTGAGCTCTGGGCGGGGAGCGGTGCTCAACGTGGCTTCAACCGCGGCGTTCCAACCGATCCCTGGCCAGGCGGGCTACGCGGCGAGCAAGGCATTCGTGCTGTCCTACTCGCAGGCGCTGGGTGCAGAGCTCGCCGGGACGGGCGTGACGGTCACGGCCCTGTGCCCCGGTCCGGTCGAGACGGGTTTCGCCGAGGCCGCCGGTTTGCACCCGTCGGACGCGGAGGCCGCGATGCCCAAGATCATGTGGGTACCGTCCGGGCGGGTAGCCGAGCAGGCGGTCGCTGCGCTCGACGCCGGGCGACCCGTCGTCATTCCGGGCGTGGCAAACCGACTGAGCGCTTGGGCTGCATCGGCGACCCCGCGCCGGGTACTCCTGCCGGTTCTGCGGCGGCGACATCCGGCGCTGCGCACGCAGCGGCGATGATCCCGCACGGGGAAGTGGGGCGGGGCCCTCTGGCCTCGATCTCGAGCAGGGTTGGGGGAGCGAGCCGGAGACCGGTCTCGCTCCCCCTCCGGCGTGGCTGATGTGGGCCTCAGCCACGCACGGGCGTGCGGTCGTGCAACCGCGATGGGCTGTCCGCTTGCGGGGAAGCCCTCCTAAATGCGAACGCTAGGCGGTCGTCCTGCGGCGGCACAAGCATCGAGGCGGACCGTCACGCAACCGATCGGGACCGCGCCGCGGCGTCGTCGGACCGACCTCCTGGCTGCGCATCACGCGGTGGGATCGCGGCGGTCAGCACCCTCCGTGAGAGAACCGCGTGTCGTTCTCAACTCGCTACCAGCCGGTCACCGGAGGCGGTGGCGTCGCAACCCCATCTCAACCTCGCGCATAGCTGGGCTGGCCAGCCCAGCGCGGCCAGAAGGTGGCAACGTCGAGCCCGACATCGCACAACAGCTCGTGGAGCGGGCCCAGCTCCACGAGCACATCCTCCATGTCGAAGACCACGGCACACTCCATCGCGTCGATTCTGCCCCCTCCCGCTACCATCGGACGCCGGATCGGAGGGGAACGTGGCTGGACCGGCTGCCGGGCATCGAAACGACATCCAGGCCCTGCGCGGGCTGGCGGTCCTCGTCGTGGTGGCCTTCCACGCCGAGTTCGGGCTGGAGGGCGGCTTCGTCGGCGTCGACGCCTTCTTCGTCATCTCGGGCTTCGTGATCTCCGGGCTGATCTCCGGGCGGCTCGGCTCGACGGGTCGACTCGACCTCCGCGACTTCTACGCCCGCCGGGCGCGGCGCCTCCTCCCGTCCCTGGCGATCGTCTCGATCGTCTCCCTGCTCGCCTCGATCCCGATCCTGGCGCCGAACGGGATCCAGCAGGCCGCGGCCAGGTCAGCGGCCGCCGCCTCGGCGTTCAGTGCCAACCTGTACCTCTACCGCTTCGGGGTTAACTACTTCACCACCGGGGAGCGCAACCCGTTCCTGCACACGTGGTCCCTGGGGGTGGAGGAGCAGACGTACCTGGTGCTGCCGTTCCTCATGGCCGTGGCATGGGCCGTCGGACGCCGCGCCGGGCGACCCCGCCTGACCTTGGCCGCGATCGTGGCAACGGGCACCGCCGTCTCCATGGTGCTCGGGGTCTGGATGTCGACCGCACCGTTCCCCTTCGTGCCGTTGGCGCCGAAGTTCGCCTTCTACGGCCCGGTCACCCGCTTCTGGGAGTTCGGAGCTGGCGTGCTGCTGGCGCTGGCGGCCCAGCGCCTCGTAGCGCTCCGGCCGCTGGCCCCGGCCATGGCGGTGGTCGGCGTGGTGGTCCTGGTCGCCGTCGCCGTCGTCTACGACCAGTCGACGGTGTTCCCCGGGTGGGCCGCCCCGGCCCCGGTGGCGGCCACGGGCCTGCTCCTCGCGGCGGGGACGGCGTCGGCCGACGTGGCCCGATGGGTGGCCTGGCGTCCCCTGGTGTGGCTGGGCGACCTGTCCTACGGGTGGTACCTCTGGCACTGGCCACTGATCGTCTTCGCTCGAGCGTTATGGCACAGGGGCCATCTCCCGGTGTGGACGGCGGCCGTGGTGTCGCTGGGCCTGGCCGTGCTCAGCCGTTCGGTCTACGAGGATCGGCTCCGCCACGACACCACCATCGTAGGCCGCAAGGCGGTCGTCATGGCGGTCGTGTGCATCGTCACCCCGATGCTCGTCGCCGGCGGCGTGCTCGTCGGTGCGGAGCATCGGTGGTGGAACGACGAGCTGCAGGCGCGGGCCGCCGAGGGGCGCCTCAGCGGCCCCGAGCGCGACGGGTGCGATGCCGCCGATCGTTCGAAGCCGTGCCACTACGGGACCGGCGCCGCCACGGTTACACTTGTGGGCGACTCGCATGCCGGAACCATCGCCGATGTGGTCCGCGACGTCGTGCTCGACCGGGGCGCCTCGTTCGACATGTGGAGCCATACGGCATGCCCGTTCCTGCTCTCCACCGCCAAGCGGCAGGGGGACGAATGCCAGCAGTGGTCCGAGGAGGTCGCTGACTACCTGGTCGAGCACCCGACTGAGGTCGTCGTCATCCACGTGGCCGCCACCGTCTACACCAAGGCCGGCCGCCTCCAGGACGCCGACGGTCGGACCGCGACCTCGGCGGGCGAGACGATCGACGACTACGTGACCGGCCTGGAGGAGGTGGTCGAGGCGTTGGAGGCCGTCGGGTCCACGGTGTTGCTCATCGAGGACATCCCCGACTATGTCGACTCCACGGTGGAGTTCGCCAACCTGGTGAACCCGTCGCCGACCCCGGAGACCCGGAACCGGGCCGAGGTGGAGCGGAGCGTAGCGCCGCTCCACGCTGCGATCGAGGAGCTGGCCGGTCGGACGGCCATGCTGCGGCTGGACCCGGTGCCGCTGGTCTGCGGCGAACAGACCTGCAGCCAGTGGGACGGCGAGTGGCTCTACCGCGACAAGGACCACCTCACCCCGGGCGGAGCGGCCCGGCTCCGCCCCGCCTTGGCCGCCGCGGTGCAGGAGGGGCTTGCCCGCTGAGCCGCCGCCGCTCGGTACGGGCTCGGCGAGGGGCCCATGGCGGTCCTCAACTCGCCGCGATCGACTGCTCCGACGCGATCGCGCCGCGGTGTGCGGCGGCGAGCTCGGCGTCGTGGTGGGCATGCCATGTCTCGAAGGCTCGCGGTTCGAGGGGGCGGCTGTAGTGAAACCCTTGCGCGTGATGGCATCCGAGATCGATGAGCGACGACGCGATGTCGTCATTTTCCACGCCCTCGGCGATGACGTCGAGCTCGAGGTTGCGACCGAGGTCGACGATCGTTCGCACGATGCTGGTTGCAGTCGGTTCGTCGGCCATGTCCATCACGAACGAGCGGTCGATCTTGAGCTCGGTGACCGGGAGGCGCGACAGGTAGGCGAGCGACGAGTGGCCCGTGCCGAAGTCGTCGATGGCGAGGCCGACCCCGATGGCGCGCAGCTCCTCGATGACCTGGAGCGCGCGGGTGGGATTCGACATGACGGTGGTCTCGGTGAGTTCGACCATGAGCTGTGTCGCTGGGAGACCGGCGGCGGCGAGCGCGTCCGCGATCACCGTCGGAATCTCAGGGTCCACGAGGTTGTGCGCGGACAGATTCAACGAGACGCGCACGCCGCGATGCTGCGCGTGCCACCGCGCCGCTTGCGCCACGGCGAGGTCGATCACGAGCGCGGTGAGCGGACGGATCAGGCCCGTGTGCTCGGCGATATGGATGAATTCATCGGGGGGAATCCATCGGCCATCAGATCGGGGCCAGCGAGCCAGCGCCTCGGCTCCGTACACCTCGCCGGTGCACATGTCGATCTGTGGCTGGTAGTGCAGCACGAGTTCGCCACGATCGATCGCCTGACGGAGCTGACCGACGAGCGACAGGCGCTCCGGGCTGTAGGTGTCGCGATCGGGCGAGTACTGCTCGACGAGCGAGCGGTCCGACTTCGCGTTGTACATCGCGACGTCTGCCTGGCGGATGAGCGCACCGGAGGTGATGTCGACATCCGGTGCGGTGACGGCGAGGCCGATGCTCGCTCCCACCTCGACGTCGACGTCGCTCACTCGGACGGGGCGTTCGACCGCGGCAGCGACCCGCAGGGCCAACGCCCGGGCATCGATCGCTCCGACGACGAGCGCCGCGAACTCGTCGCCCCCGAGCCGAGCGACCAGGCCGGCGTCACCCACGATGTCGACGAGTCGGCGCCCGATCTCGATCAGGAGGAGATCGCCGTTGTGGTGACCGAGGGTGTCGTTGACATCGCGGAAGCGGTCGAGGTCGAGGAGCAGCACCGCCGGTTGCTCCCCGTCCGCGAGCACCCGGTCGAGCGACCGCTGGAAGTGCACGCGGTTGGGAAGATCGGTGAGCGCGTCGTGGGTTGCGCGGTGCTCGGCCTGCGCCACCTGATCGCGGAGCCGATCGAGCAGTTCCAGGTTCTGGATCGCCAGCCCTGCGTGGGTGGCCAGGGTCTGGACGAGCCGAACATCGCCGTCGTCGAACCCGCGGACCGAGCCGCTGCGATCGGCGACGACGAGCACCACGCTGCGCCCCTGCTCGTCGGTTGCGACCCGGCAGTGGATGGTCTCGCTTTCGCCGTCGAGCTCCAGCACGGCCCGTTCCGACGAGCGGTCGAGGATTTCCGCATCGTCGGCTGTCGCGGGCGACCAGGCGACCTCGCCGGCCTCGTCGAGGGTGAGGCGATGCGCCTCGCCGTCACGTACCAGGAGCCAGGCGCGATCGGCGTGGAGGATGTCGGCGGCCTCGACGACGATGGCTCGCACCGCGTTGCCGTCGATGACCGCCGCGCTGAGACGTCTCGTGAAGTGATCGAGATGCTTCGTGCCGCGGTAGCGGGCGGCCACCCGCGAGTAGCTTCGTACGGCAAGGAAGAGCCCCGCCCCGACGGCGAGCTGCAGCCAGGCGGCGGCGGCGTGCACCTCGACGAGGGTGATCACGAGGATGGCGACCGTCGTCCCGCTGAGATCCACGACGAAGCTCACGCCGTTGCCGCTGAGCATTCCCGGGTCCCAGCGGCCCTGCGCAACGGTGATCGCCGTGTCGATGGCGGTGGTCGCGGCGAGATGTGCGCACGCCGCGGCGAGGTAGGCGGCGGGCCATGCGGCGGGCCCGAACTGCGCCGGGGCGAGAGCGCCGACCACGAGGGTCGCAATGGTCATCTCGAGGGTGTGCGACGCCAGGTTGACGAGCAGCTTCGTCGTGGGTTGCCTGGCTCGAAGCCCGTACGCCCACAGCGACACCGCGAGCCGTGCGGCGACGGCGACCGCGGGCGCCAGCAGGAACGCAGCGAGCACCGTTGCCACCATGCCGAACGAGACAAGGTAGGACTCCTGGCGCATCTCGACGTCGAGCGGAGCGATCTCGGCGAGCAGCATCAGCCCGCACACGATCGCGAGCATCGCCGCCGAACCGATTCCGTCGAGTCCACGGTCGGGGAGCGCCAGCACGGTTGCGATGCTGAGCGCGACCCAGAACGCTGCGAGCGCGGAGAGCGCGCGTGAGGACGGCGTGGCGCGCTCGGCGACGGCGTCGGTGCTCGCGCCCGTCGGTTCGGATTCGGTTCCGCTCATCGCGACCTCGACTCGTCGACCCTGTGGGTGTCGACGAGTCGAGCGCTCGAGTTGAGAACTCTCGGGAGCGAGAAGCGAAGAGCGACTGCGGCCGCGCGTGGTGACGCTACGCGGGGTGGACCGCTTCGGGGTGTGCGGGAGAAGCGCCGAGGTCGCTCGAGCCGGCGGTCGGCACATACTTGCCACGCTTGCGCGGGTGGATGTTCGCCTTGGTCAGATCGCCGTCGTAGTGCGCTCGGACTCGGGGGTCCATCACCTTGCGCCACAGCGGCGGAATGCACGCGAGGCCGAGCATCAGGCCATATCCGGACGGGAGCTGCGGCGACTCGTCGAAGTGGCGGAGCGCCTGATAGCGCCGTGTCGGGTGGGCATGGTGGTCGGAATGCCGCTCGAGTTGGTAGAGGAGCACGTTGGACGCCACGTGATTCGAGTTCCAGCTGTGCGACGGCTGGCACCGTTCGTAGCGGCCGGACGCGTCCTGTTGACGCAGTAGGCCGTAGTGCTCCAGGTAGTTGACGACCTCGAGCAGCGAGAAGCCGAAGACGGCCTGCACGACCAGGAACGGGAGCACCTTCCAGCCGAAGGCGACGGTGAGCCCGGCGAACAGGGCCGGGGTGAGCGCCCACGCTGTGAGCACGTCGTTGTGGCGGCTCCAGACGGGCTTGCCCTGGGCTCGCAGGCGTGTCGCCTCCAAGCGCCACCCCGAGCGGGCGCTGCCGAACACGGTTCGCGGGAGGAAGGTCCAGAACGACTCGCCGAGGCGTGACGACGCGGGGTCTTCGGGCGTGGCGACGCGGTTGTGGTGCCCCCGGTTGTGTTCCACCGAGAAGTGCCCGTAGCCGGATTGGGCGAGCGCGAGCTTGGCGAGTCGCCGTTCGACCTTCGGGCTCTTGTGGCCGAGTTCGTGGGCGGTGTTGATCGCGACGCCGGCGACCGTGCCGACCGTCAGGGCGTATCCGAGTTCGGCGACGGTGGAGAGGTGGCGGGTCGTGATCACGTGGCACGCGTAGAGGAGGCCGAGGTACTGCAGCGGCAGGAACAGGTAGGTGCACCACCGGTAGTACCGGTCGTCCTGGAGCTGATCGACGGCCCATTCCGGCGGGTTCGAGCGATCCTGTCCGATCGCCGCGTCGAGCAGCGGAATGATCACGAGCACCCAGACCGGCCCGGCCCACCACAGGCCGTCGCGCGCGGCGAGGGGCAGAAGTGGCACCACCAGGCCGAGCGGCCAGAGGTATCGCTTGCGATCGGTCCAACTCACCTGCTGGCCGTCGACAACGGAGGTGATCATGTGAGCGCTCCTTGAGGGATGAGGAACTGGGTCAGGAACTGGGCGACGACCTCGGGCGGGTCATCGGGCGGTGCGATCGCGTACGAGACGAGGAGGCGGCTGACCACATCGGCGAATCGGCGCAGCTCGGTCGGGTCGTGGACGATCCGATGCTGGTCGACGATCACGAGCACGATCTCTCGCGCCATGCGCAGCACGGGCCCGCCGTCGGTGGTGAGCAGCGGGAGCAGAGTGTCGGGCTCGGTGGTCAGGAGCCGGTCGAGCAGCGGGTGCTCGCGAACCGCGATCAGGCTCGCGAGGACGCCGGCCTCGAACGACGCGCGTGGGTCGCCGTGCTCGGCGGCGGCGGCGGTGACGCGGCTGATGAGCGTGGCGGTCTCCCGCTCGACCACCTCGGCGATCAGGATGTCCTTCGAGGGGAAGTGGCGATACAGCGTCTGGCGTGACAGGCCGGCGCGCTGGGCGACCTCGGCCATCGAGAGCCGGGCGATGCCGTGCAGCGTCGCCGCCTCGAAGGCTGCCGTGAGGAGCTGATCTCGAACGTCCATCGTGGGTGACAGAGTAACAGATGATGTAACTGTGTCAACCTGGCGATCGAGGGCGCGTAGCCTGGGCGGATGACTCGCGCCTACCTCGATCATGCGGCGACCTCGCCGCTGCGCGCAGAAGCGCGAGCGGCGATGGAACCATGGTGGGGACGGCCCGCCAATGCCTCCGCGTCGCACCGCGAGGGGCGGGCCGCCCGCATCGCACTCGACGACGCTCGCGACGTGCTCGCCGAGCTGCTCGGCGTCGACCGGGGTCGGGTCGTGTTCACCTCCGGTGGCACCGAGTCGGACAACCTGGCGATCCACAACGCCGGTGGCCCGCTGCTCGTGAGCGCTGTGGAGCACCCGGCAGTGATGGTGCCGGCGACCGAGGCCGGGGCGACCCTGATCGGCGTCGATCGTCACGGGGTGGTCGACCTCGACCACCTGGCGCACCTGCTCGATGCCGTCGACGCTGGCGGCGCGGGCCGATCCGCCGCTCTGGTCGCGGTGATGGCGGTCAACAACGAGATCGGCACGATCCAGCCGATCACCGAGGTCGCCGAGATCGTGGCCGGGCGCGCCCGGCTGCATTGCGACGCCGTCCAGGCGATGCCCTGGCTCGACCTTCGCCCGATCGGCGGCCAGGTCGACTTCCTCGCGATCTCGGCGCACAAGTTCGGTGGGCCCCAGGGGATCGGCGTGGCCGTCGTGCCCGAGCCGGTCGTCGCTCTGGTGCGCGGCGGACACCAGGAGCGGGATCGCCGCGCCGGAACGCAGCCCGTCGCGTCGGCCGTTGGGATGGCCGCCGCCGCGGCGGCCACCGACGCCGAGCGGCACGTCCAGGTGCCGAGGGTCGCCGCGCTGGCGGGGCGCCTGGGCGGCGCCGCCACCCGCTGGGGCGCGAGCGAGACGGTGCCCGCCGAGCGCCGCACCGCCGGCCACGTCCACCTGCGGTTCGCGGGGCTCGACGCCGAGGCGTTGCTGTTCCTGCTCGACGAAGGCGGCGTGGCCGCGTCCGCCGCGTCGGCGTGCGCGTCCGGCGCGCAGCAGGCCAGCTCGGTGGTGGAAGCGCTGGGTGTTGACCCGACCGGCTCGGTGCGGTTCAGCCTCGGCCACAGCACCACCGACGCCGAGATCGATCACGCGATCGCGGTGATCGACGGTGCCGTCGGGCGCCTGCGATGAGCCGCGTGCTCGTTGCGATGTCCGGGGGCGTCGACAGCTCGGTCGCAGCGTCGCTCCTCGTCGACGCCGGCCACGAGGTCGTGGGCGTCACGATGCGGCTCTGGGGTGGGCCGGCCGATAGCGGCTGTTGTTCGGTGTCCGACGTCGACGATGCCCGCCGTGTGGCGGATCGGCTCGGTGTGGACCACCACGTCTTCAACTTCGGCGACGAGTTCGAGCGCGACGTGGTTGCTCCCTACGCCGAGGCGCACCGGCACGGGCGCACCCCGAACCCCTGCATCGAGTGCAACCGCCACCTCAAGTTCGATCGGCTGCTCGATCGTGCCGCGCAGCTCGGCTTCGATGCCGTCGCCACGGGTCATCATGCGCGCCGGGTGCGTGTGGGCGACGCGTGGCGGATCGCGCGTGGCGCCGACTCGGCGAAGGACCAGAGCTACGTGCTCTATCCGCTGGCCGGTGACGCGCTCGCCCACGTGTGGTTCCCGCTCGGCGGGCTCACGAAGTCGGAGGTGCGGGCGATCGCTGCTGCCGTCGGGCTTGCGACGGCGGCGAAGCCCGACAGCCAGGACGTGTGCTTCATTCGCAGGGACGCAGGGCGCGCAACGTTCCTGGGCGAGCGAATCGCGCTGCGCCCGGCCCGCGTCGTCGAGGACGGGAAGGTGGTCGGGATGGTCGATGCCGTGGAGCTGGTCACGATCGGACAGCGGCGAGGGCTCGGCATCTCGGGCGGTGCCGCGCCGCGCTACGTGCTCGACGTCACCGACACGACGGTGACGGTGGGCGAACGCGGCGGCCTCCTGCGCGAGGTCGAGCGCGTCGACCGGATCGTGTGGTCGGCGCTACCGACCGGTCCGATCGAGGCGACGGTGCAATGCAGCGCGCACGGCGGCCCGAGCCGGGCGACCGTGGTACCGCTCGACGACGGCGCGCGTGCCGAGGTGCGATGGCACACGCCCCAGCGGCGCGTCGCCCCGGGTCAGAGCGTGGTGTTCTACGAGCGGCGGCCGGACGGCGACGCGGCCGACGCCGGCTTCGACACTGTCGTCGGCGGAGGCATCGTCATGTGACGCCGCGGCGCTTCGCCTCGGCCAACACCTCGGCGGGTCGGGCCGGTGCGACCGCGACGGCGGATACGGCGATCAGGTCGCCCTCGTCGCGCCCGCTTCGCTTCGTCAGCTCGACGGTGGACCCGACGCGCACCTCGATTGCGAGCCCCATGGCGGACGACGTGAGGTCGAGGTGGTCGCCGTCGGCAAAGGCCGGGCCGAGGCGCACGATGGACTGCTTCGACAAGAACACGGGGTCGACCAGGCCCACGTGATCGACCACCGTCACGCCTGCCGGAACGAATACGAGCCACCGTTGCGACAGGCCGTGGAACGCCCGGAGTCCCGGACGCATCGCCACCGCGGCGAGCAGGGCCGCGCCCGCCGCCAACCACCACACCCGAGCGGCGGCAGCGAGGATCGCGACCGTCGGCATCGCGACACACAGCGTCCAGAAGACCGGAATGGGTCCGAACAGGAACGTCCCCGGGATGCGCAACGCGAACCGGCGCTCGTGTCCGTACGACGCGGCGTCCACGTGGCAGTCGGCGACCCACCCGGTGAGCGCGACGACCGCGGCGAGCGCGGATACCACCAGCCCGACCACGGCGGTGGCCGGCACGCGCTCGGCGACGATCGTGGCGACCGCCGTCGCGATCGGGGCGGCCGGTGCGAGAAGGCGCAGCGCGGTGAGCGCGAGGGGGTGGGGTACGGCCGCTGCGATCATGCCGATCGCCCATGCGAGCCAGGCCAGCACGGCGGCCGCGGCGCGCACGCTGGCTAGCCGACCGTCGGTCGCGGCGCCGATGGCGTCGCCTGCGGTGAAGGGCAGCGCGAGCCAGAGTGCCCGCAACAACCACATCGAGGGGTGGGTTCGCATGCCGGCAAGACTTGCTCACATGTCACCCCGATGGCTAACAAGTGGCGATGGGGGGGTTCCCATTCCGGCCGGCGGGGCTGGCCACCATCATCGGGGCGTTGCCTCCGCTCAACCCGATCGACGCGGCTCGTTTCGTGTTGGACCTGGTGCCGCGCCTCCCCTCAGCGCCGCTCCTCGGGGCCGACGGCAACCTCGAGCCGGTCCGCCAGTTCCTGGAGGAGATCCAGGGCCGCGTGGAACCGGTCGTGGTGTCGCTCACGGGGCCGGTGACGTGGGCGTTGCAGCTCGGCGACCTGGAGGCGGCGCAACGCCTCGTGGAGGAACGCGCCCGCGAGCTCATCGCTCTGGCGCGGGCGTATGTGCCCGATGCGCCCCTGATGCTGTTCCTCCAGGAGCCCTCGCTTGCCAACTCGATGCACCCGACGTTTCCGCTGGAACCCGACGAGATCGAACGGCTCGTGGCCGACACGGTCGAGCCGCTGACCGACGACGCAACCGTCGGGGTGCAGGTCAGTGGCCGGGCGGACTGGGCGATGCTGCTGCGAACGGGCATCGGCGCGTTGGGGGCACCGGTGACGGCGCGGCTCGACACCGTCGCTGCCGAGTTGGCGGTGTTCCTGGAGAACGGCGGCGTCGTGGCGTGGGGCGCGGTGCCGGTCGACGAGCCGCTCGGTACCGGGGTCGAGCGGCTGTGGCGGCGCCTCGCCGCCCTCTTCGCCGAGCTGGTGGCGCTCGGCCTCGACCCGTCGTTGCTGCGCGATCGGTCGATCGTCACCCCTGCGGCAGGGCTCGGCGACTTCGCGCTCCCTCAGGCCGAGCGCGTCGTGCAGCTCGCGTCGGAGCTGTCCGATCGTCTGATCGAGTTCACCCGCTCAGCCATCGCGCCACCGTCACGGCGGTGATCGCCAGCGCGGCGATCACGACGCAGACGAGCACGACCGCGATCGCGATCGCTGCGATCAGCACCTTCCACGACTCGCGTCGGGTGCGTTCCCCATCGGCGAGCTCGGCCTCGATGATCGCGACGTTTCGTGCGTTCGCCTTCCACACGAACGACGCCACGGGGCCGACGACGGGCACTGTGCCGACCACCGACTCGCCGGCGGAGTGCAGCACCATGCGGGCGACCGTCGGCCACGAGCATCCGGCCTGGACGCCGGCGAGGATCACGATCGCCGAGAGGCCAAAACCGGTCGCATCGCCGACGACCGGGATGAAGCTGAGGAACCCGTCGATGCCGATGCGTCGCTTCGAACCGAGCGGGATCGCATCGTCGAGCACCCACGACAGCTGCTTCACGTAGTCCGGAACTGTCACAGGGCGACGCTACTCTCGCCCTGGTGTCCGATCCTGCGCAGCGCATCGAATGGCTCCGGTCCGAGATCCGTCGGCACAACGTCGCCTACTACCAGCACGACGCGCCGACGGTCCCCGATGCCGACTACGACGAGCTCGTTCGCGAGTTGCAGCGCCTCGAGGCCGAACACCCGCACCTGGCCCGCCCCGACAGCCCCACGTCGACCGTCGGTTCGGCGCCTGCTGCGACGTTCAGCGAGGTCGTGCACCGCGTCCCGATGATGTCGCTCGACAACGCCATGAACGAGTCCGAGCTGCGCGACTGGGGCTCGCGTACCGCCCGACGGCTCGCCGAGATCGGCGTCTCCGACGTCCGCTACGTGTGCGAGTTGAAGATCGACGGGCTGGCGATCTCGATTCGCTACGAACACGGCCGGTTCGTGCAGGCGGCGACTCGCGGGAACGGCCGTGTGGGCGAGGACGTCACGGCGAACATCGCAACGCTGGGAGCTGTCCCGCACCAACTCGACGACGCGCCGCCGGTGCTCGAGGTCCGCGGCGAGGTGTACCTGCCCGTCGCGGCGTTCGATGCGCTCAACGCGGCCCAGGAGGCGGCGGGGGAGCGGCGGTTCGCGAACCCGCGCAACACCGCTGCCGGTTCGCTGCGCCAGAAGGATCCCGCGGTCACGGCGTCGCGGGGGCTCTCGCTGTGGTGCTACCAGCTGGGCGAGGTGGTCGACGGTCGCTCGATCGCCAGCCACTCCGAGGCGCTGGGGTGGCTCGGTTCGCTCGGCCTGCCGGTGAACCCGGACACGGCTGCCTTCACGTCGCTCGACGAGGTGTACGAGTTCTGCACCCGGTGGATCGAGCATCGTCACGACCTGCCGTACGAGATCGACGGCGTGGTCGTGAAGATCGACTCGCTCGACGTGCAGCGTGCGCTGGGCGCCACGGCGAAGGCCCCCCGCTGGGCCATCGCCTACAAGCTGCCCCCCGAGGAGCGCACCACGCTGTTGCGCGACATCCAGGTGTCGATCGGCAGGACCGGCAAGGTCACGCCGTTCGCAGTGCTGGAACCGGTGGTGGTGGCGGGGTCGACGGTCGGCATGGCCACGTTGCACAACGAGGATCAGGTCCGATTGAAAGACGTGCGGCCCGGCGACACGGTGATCGTGCGCAAGGCGGGCGACGTCATCCCCGAGGTCGTCGGTCCGGTGATCGACCTGCGGCCGGCAGGGCTTGCGCCGTGGTCGTTCCCCGCGGCGTGCCCGTGCGGGCGCGGCGCGCCCCTGGTGCGAGTCGAGGGCGAGGCACAGCATCGCTGCGTCGACCCGCTCTGCCCGCAGCAGCGGTGGGCGCGTCTCAGCCACTTCGCGTCGCGTGGGGCGATGGACATCGACGGGTTGGGTGAATCGCAGATCCAGACCTTCATCGATTTGGGCCTCCTGAGCGACGTATCCGACATCTACCGGCTCGACTACGAGCTGATCCTTGCCCAGCGCGGCTATCAGGAGACCTCGGTACGCAAGCTCGCGCTCGCGATCGATGCGTCGAAGCAGCGTCCCCTGGGAAACCTGCTCTTCGGGCTGAACATCGTGCATCTCGGGCAAACGGGTGCGGCGATCCTGGCCGAGGGGCTCGGCAGCATGGACGCGATCCTCGACGCGCCGGTCGACGACATCGCGGCGATCGACGGCATCGGCCCCGTGATCGCCGGCTCGGTGCGGGCGTTCTTCGACGAGCCGGCCAACCGCGAGCTGGTGGAACGGCTACGCGATGCCGGCCTCAACTTCACCGGACCCGAACGATCGACCCTGCCGCAAACGCTGACGGGCATGTCGGTCGTGGTGACGGGATCGCTGCGAGGGTTCACCCGCGACCAGGTCGAGACGGCCATCAAGTCGCGTGGCGGCAAGGCGCCGGGGAGCGTCTCGAAGCGAACCACCGCAGTGGTGGTGGGCGCCGATCCCGGCGGGTCCAAGCTGACCAAGGCGACCGATCTGGGCGTTCCCGTGCTCGACGAGTCGCAGTTCGTCCACCTCCTCGACACGGGAGATCTGCCCTGATGGCCGTCGACGCAGTGCTGTTCGACTTCGGCGGGGTCTTCATCGACTCGCCCTTCGCTGACCTCGACCCGGAGGTGGCGTTCGCGCTGTTCGGTCCGTACGACCGCGACACCGATCATCCGTGGCACCGCCTCGAACGCGGCGAGATCACCTTTGCCGAGGCGCACCGCGAGATCGGCGATCCGATCGAACAGCTCGCCTCGATGATGCGGTCGCTCGAGGTGCGCGACTTCGCGGTCGACGCGGTGCAGCGGTACCGCGGAGCCGGGCTTCGCACCGGGATCATCACGAACAACCTGGCCGAGTTCGGCTCGACCTGGCGGTCGCTGATCGATGTCGACGGGCTTTTCGACGACGTGGTCGACTCATCGGCGGTGGGCATGCGCAAGCCCGATCCGCGGATCTTCGCGCTGGCGTGCGAACGGCTCGAGGTCGAGGCCGGCCGGACGGCCTTCATCGACGACTTCGAGGGCAACGTGGTGGGTGCCCGCGCCGCGGGGCTCCTGGCGGTGTGCTGCGGCTACACCGTCGACTCCACACGCGCCGCGTTCGACGAACTCGACGCGATCGTCAGGTCGTCGTGAAGCACCAGCGGGTCTGCTTGGCGGTCTCCGGGCCGTCCTCGACCCGCCACACGAAGGCGTCAACGCAGGCCTTCGGTGTCGACAGCCGGGGGACCCGTTGGCCGGCACCCGGGTGGTATTCCACGGTGTTGTTGGCCGGATCGCGTTGAAGGCCGTCGGCGTTGTCCTCACTGATCGGGTTGCGGATGACTTCGCCTTCGACCACCAGGTAGGCGTCGTACCCCCGCTTGAGATCGACGCCGACCGTCGACTGCGCGAGTACCGTCGCTCCCGATGAGGGAATGAACCGGTCGACCGACTCGGGAGGGTTGTCGCTCGCCTGGTCGGAACCGGTCACGGCGTTGTCGAGGATGTAGATGGTGCCGGAAACCATCAGGGCAGCAATCACCAGCAACAGGAGCTTCACACGAGTGGGCACGGACCCAACTGTAGGATCGACCGACGTGGCCCAGCAGGTGCTCGCCGATCGCTACCGACTCCTCCTGCCGATCGGAACGGGCGCCTCGTCGCGGGTCTACGTCGCCGACGACATCGAGTTCGGTCGACGGGTGGCGGTGAAGGTCCTGCATGCGGCGCTCGCAGAGGACACCCAATTCGTGAAGCGCTTTCGGGCCGAGGCACGGGCGGCGGCCGCCCTGAATCACCCGAACATCGTGCACGTGTACGACTCCGGGGTGGACCCGGCCTTCCTGGTGATGGAGTTCGTCGGCGGCGGCAGCCTGCGCGCCGTGCTCGACGCCGGTCCGCGCCTGTCGCCTTCGCAGGCGCTCGTCGTGGGGCTCGACGCCGCTCGGGGGCTGGACGAGGCGCATCGGGCGGGCATCGTGCACCGCGACATCAAACCGGCGAACCTGCTGTTCGGCGAGGACGGGCGGTTGCGCATCGCCGACTTCGGCCTTGCTCGAGCGATAGCGGAGGCCGCATGGACCGAGCCGCAGGGCGTCCTGTTGGGGACGGCCAAGTACACAGCGCCCGAGCAGGCGATGGGGCGCGAGGTCGACGGCCGCGCCGACGTGTATTCGCTGGCGCTGGTGCTGATCGAGGCGGTGACCGGCACCGTGCCGTTCGCCGGAGAGTCGACGGCCGCCACGCTGATGGGCCGCTGCGAGTCCGACGTGGAGGTTCCGCGTGAGCTGGGCCGCCTCGCGCCGTTGCTCGCTCGGGCCGGGCGCCTCGACCCCGATGACCGTCCCGACGCAGGCGAGCTCGAGATCGCCTTTCTCGCCGCAGCCGAGGACATGGAGCGCCCGCGCCCGATCTCGCTTCCCGGCGCGGTGCCGGTCGACGTGCTCGACGAACTGGTCGCGCTGCGCGACGGCGACGAGATCCCCGACGCGCAGCCGGAGCCCGACGATCCGACGGCGATCGATCACGTCGAAGCCGAGCCCGCCGGGCGCGAGTACGTCGAGTTGCCACCGGTCGCCGAGCGAGCCTCGTCGCCGAGCCGGCGCTGGCCGTGGGTGCTCGCAACCGCGGCGATGCTCGCCGTGGTGTTCGGCGGAGCGGCCGCATGGTGGTTCTTCGTGCGGACGCCGACGTTCGATCTGGCCGATCTGCGAGGGCTGAGCGAGTCCTCTGCGACCCGTCGCCTTCGGGAGCAGGGCCTGCGCGTGGCGAGCACGTATGTGCGTCAGGACGGCACGAAGGCCAAGCAGGTGGTCGGCCAACGCCCCAGGCCGGGCACGTCGATGGCGGAGGGCCGGACCGTGACGCTCGAGGTGTCGCTCGGGAACTCGCTGGTCGCGTTCCCGTCGTTCGACAACTCCATGTCGCAGGAGCGCGCCACCGAGGTGCTGACCGCGGCCGGGCTGAAGGTGGGCGCTGTGTCGACCCCCTTCGACGAGGCGGTTCCCGAGGGGTTCCTGTTGACCGCGAGCGCCGAGCTGAACTCGACGGGCGAGCTGCCGCGGGGATCCAAGGTCGACCTCGCGGTGTCGGCCGGCCCTGCGCCGCGCACGATTCCGCCGGGCCTGGTGGGCCAAAGCGTCGATGCGGTTCGCCAGGCGCTGACGGGCTTGCAGCTGGGCATGAACGTGACCGAGACGTACAGCGACGTGCCCGTCGGCATCGTGACGGCGACGAACCAGCAGGACAATGCGTCGGTCGCCCGCGGCACGGTGGTCGAGGTCACGGTGTCGAAGGGACCCGAGCCCGTTCCGATCCCGAATGTGGTGGGCCAGAGCGTGCCCGCTGCGACCGCCGCGCTGCAGGCGGCGGGGTTCGTGGTGACCGAGGTGCAGGGCTCGCCGCTCAACGAAGTGCTCCAGACGGACCCACCCGTGGGCGAACCACATCAGCCTGGCACTGGCATACGAATCTTCGCTCGCCAGTGAGCGCGCCAGCTAAGCTCCCGGCGGGGTGGTCGACCGCCGTGGTGTTCCCCAGCCGCCGCGACGCGGTCGCCACCCCATCCACGTGATGCGGGCCCAGCGCAGCCCGTGGCTGGTGGTCGCGGTGGTGCTCACCGGCGCGTTCGCGGTCGGGATCAATTTCACGATCCTCGCCGTCAGCCGCCCCGTGATCGCCAAGGATCTCGGCGTCGACGCCGCCACCTTCGTGTGGTTGATCTCGGGGCCGATCCTCGCGAACGCGCTGGTCACTACAGCCGCGGGGCGCCTCGGCGATCTGCACGGCCACCGCCGCCTGTACCTCTGGGGCATGGTCGCGTCGGCCGTGTTCGCGGCGCTCTCGGTCGTCGCATGGGATGGGCCGTCCCTCGTGGCGTTTCGGGTGCTCGGCGCGATCGCCGGAGCGGCGGCGGGTCCGTCGTCGATGGCGATCATCAACCTCAGCGTGGAACCGGCGAAGCGGTCTCGGGCGCTCGGCTACTGGTCGCTCGTGGGGGCCGGCGCGCCCGTCGTCGGGCTGATCGTCGGTGGACCGCTGGTCGACGCGTTCGGCTGGCGCAGCGTGTTCGCGATCCAGGCGCCGCTGGTGGCGATCGCCGTCGCGATCGCGTGGCGGCTGCTGCCCGAGACCCCGCGAGCGGCCACGGCGAGCTTCGATGTCGTCGGCAACCTGGTGTTGGCGGCGGCGGTCGTTGCGGTGCTCGTCGCTGCCGAGCGCGGCCGGGCCTGGGGCCCGGTGGGCATCGCCGCGTGCCTCAGCGTCGCCGCGGCGGCGGTCGGGGCCTTCGTGGTGATCGAGCGACGCGTGTCGCACCCGTTGATTCCGTTGCGCTACTTCGGGCGACGCGGGTTCGTGGCGCCGATCGTCGTGTTGCTGTTCGCCCAATTCGGGTACATGGGCGGGTTCATTGGCGCCGCGCCTGCTGGTCGAACTCGGCCACCGCACGGCGACGGCAACGTCGCAGCTGCTGATCCCGCGGCCGTTGACCTTCGCCGTCGCCGGCGTGGCCGCGGGGTACCTCGTCGCTCGAATCGGCGTGCGGGTGATCGCCGCGGTCGGCACTGCGCTGGTGGTGGCGTCGCTCGTCGCGATGTCGTTGGTGTCGACGCACCTGTCGATCCCGCTGGTCCTCGCCGCCATCGCGGTGTCCGGCCTCGGGATGGGAGCGGTGCAGCCGGCGCTGTCGACCACGGTCGCGAACGCCGTCGACGACGTGGACCTCGGGGTGGCGGGCGCCACCATCCAGATGGTCGCCCAGATAGCGACGTCGCTCGGCATGAACTTGTTGGATTCGCTGGAGGCCGGGATGGCGGATCGCGTCGGAGCGGCCCACGCGTACTCGAACGCCTATCTCATCGGCGCAGCGATCACAGCGATGGGCGTCGCGGCAGCGTGGACGCTCCCGCGACGCCCGGCGCGGGCTGCTACTCGGTGATGTCCTTGATCTTGGTGGACACCTCGGCGGCGAGCGGATCCTGGCCGGAGGCCTGGATCGCCATGAGCTTGGTCATGTCGCCCTGCACCTTGATCTTGCCGGCCATGAACGCCTGCATGCCGGCCTGGGGGTTGCCCTCGACGAGGATCGCCTTGGCCGTCTCGTAGTCGATGGTCACGGTCAGGTCGGGGCTGTCGAGCGCGCCGAGATCCATCTTGGTCGTGCCCTCGGACGTGTCCATGAACGCCGCGATCTCGCCGTCGGTGATCGGGGAATCGGTGATCGAGAGGTTCATCCGCACGATGTGCGCCGGGGCGGGTCCCTGCCCGTCGTATTCCTCGCGGATGGCCTTCGCCGCCGCGACCCACTCCTCGGTCAGGAACTGGTACTTCGCCATGCCAACGCACTCCTTTTGTGCCTGTGAACGGCGTCACTGTAGCGACCGCGTATGTTGGGCCCATGCCGGAACGAATCTCCCGGGAGGACGTCGCGCGTATTGCGCAGCTTGCCCGGCTCACGCTGGGCGACGACGAACTCGACCGCTTCACCTCCCAACTCGGCGACATCCTGGATCACGCACGAGATCTCGCGGCGCTCGACCTCGACGGCGTCGCCGCGACGGCGCACCCCTTTCCGCTGCGCAACGTCATGCGTGAGGACGTGGCGACCCCGTCGCTGGATCGCGACGAGGTCCTCGCTGCGGCGCCGGAGATCGAGTCGCACATGTTCGCCGTGCCGCCGGTGCTGGGGGAGCCCGCATGAGCGCCCTCGACACGGCCGCGCAGGTGCGCGCAGGTCAACGCTGTGCGCTCGACATGGTCGAGGAGAGCCTCGCCGCCATCGAGTCGCGCAATGCCGACCTGAACGCGGTGCTGCTCGTGACCGCCGATGCCGCCCGAGCCGCCGCGGCGTCGATCGACCGGCGGGTCGCTGCGGGTGAACCCGTCGGCCCCCTCGCCGGGGTGCCGCTGGTGGTCAAGGACAACATGTGCACGCGGGGCCTTCCGACCACCTGCGGGTCGAGGATTCTCAACGGCTGGCGGCCGCCGTACGACGCGACGGTCGTGCGGCGCCTGGCCGACGCCGGCGCCGTCATCGTCGGCAAGGCGAACATGGACGAGTTCGCGATGGGGTCGTCGACCGAGAACTCGGCGTTCGGTCCCACCCGACATCCGATCGATCCCGACCGTGTGCCGGGCGGCTCGTCGGGTGGCTCCGCCGTTGCGGTCGCCACCGGCATGGTGCCGGTCGCCCTCGGGTCCGACACCGGCGGGTCGATCCGCCAGCCGGCCTCGTTCTGCGGTGTGGTCGGGGTCAAGCCGACCTATGGCCGGGTCTCGCGGCTTGGGCTGGTCGCGTACGCGTCGTCGCTCGATCAGATCGGCCCGATGGCAACCAACGTGGCGGATGCCGCCGCGGTGCTCGAGGCGATCGCGGGGCACGACCCGGGCGACTCGACCTCGATCCCCGAGCCGTGCCCGCCGATCGGCGCCCATCTGGGCGACGGGGTCGACGGTGTGCGAGTCGGCGTCGTGGCGGAGTTGATGGGCGACGGCATCGACCCGGCGGTCGCCGCGAGGGTGCGCGCCGCCGCCGAGGTGCTGGCTGCCGCGGGTGCCGATGTGGTCGAGGTCGCCATCCCGGCGCTGCGCTCGGCGCTCTCGGCGTACTACATCATCGCCCCGGCCGAGGCGTCGTCGAACCTGTCTCGCTTCGACGGCGTGCGGTTCGGGCTGCGAGTGCCGGCATCGACGACGCCCGAGATGTACGAACGCACCCGGTCCGAGGGCTTCGGCGCCGAGGTGAAGCGCCGGATCATGCTCGGCACCTACGCCCTGTCGGCCGGCTACTACGACGCGTATTACGCGACGGCGCAAAAGGTTCGGACCCTGGTGCTCGACGGGTTCGCGGCGGCGTATCGCGACGCCCACGTGCTGCTGTCGCCGGTGGCGCCGACCACGGCCTTCCGGCTCGGCGAGAACACCGAGGACCCGCTCACGATGTACCTGAACGACGTGTGCACCATCCCGACCAACCTGGCGGGGCATCCGGCGATGTCGGTGCCGTTCGGCCACGCCGAGGGCCTGCCGGTCGGGGTGCAGGTGCTCGCTCCGGCCCTGGCCGAGATCGACATGTTCCGAACGGCCGCCGTGCTCGAGGCAGGAGGTGCGGAGTGAGCGAGTGGGAAACCGTCATCGGGTTGGAGGTGCACGTCGAGCTGTCGACGGCCACCAAGCTGTTCTCCGGATCGCCGAACCACTTCGGCGGCGAGCCGAACACCAACATCGACCCGGTCACGCTGGGACTCCCCGGCGCGCTCCCGGTGCTGAACCGCCGCGCGGTCGAGCTCGCCATCCGCGCCGGCCTCGCGCTGGGGTGCACGGTGCAGCCGTCGGTGTTCGCCCGGAAGAACTACTTCTACCCGGACATGCCGAAGGGGTTTCAGATCAGCCAGTACGACCGACCGATCAACGTGGACGGGTCGATCGAGCTGCCGGGCGGCACGGTCATCGGCATCGAGCGGGCGCATCTGGAGGAGGACACGGGCAAGTCGACGCACGTGGGTTCCGGCGGCACCCGTATTCACGACGCCGACTATTCGCTGGTCGACTTCAACCGTGCGGGCGTGCCGCTCCTCGAGATCGTGAGCCGACCCGACCTGCGCTCCGCCGAGGATGCCAAGGCGTACGTGTCGGAGCTGCGGGCGGTTCTCGTGACCGTCGGTGCGTCCGACGGGAAGATGGAGGAGGGGTCGCTGCGTGTCGACTGCAACGTGTCGGTGCGCCGGCCCGGGGCGCCGCTCGGCACCCGCTGCGAGGTCAAGAACGTGAACTCGTTGCGATCGCTCGGCAGGGCGATCGACTACGAGGCGCGGCGACAGATCGACCTGATCGAGTCCGGCGAAGCCGTGTCGCAGGAGACCCGTCACTGGAACGACGACACCGGCCGGACCCAGACGCTGCGATCGAAGGAGGAGGCAACCGACTACCGGTACTTCCCCGAACCCGATCTGGTAGAGGTCGATCCCGATCCCGCCTGGATCGAGGAGATCCGGTCGTCGCTGCCGTCGCTGCCACGAGAGCGCCGCCACCGGCTGGTGGACGAGCTCGGCGCCGATCCGTTGAGCGCGGCGATCGTCGTCGAGCGTGGTCTGGACCGGTTGGTCTTCGACGCGGTGGCCGCAGGCGGCGACGCGGCGCGGGCCCTGAATCACGCCCGCAACAACGTGGCAGACGGCGAGGCGGACCGTCTGGACGCTGCGGCCTTCGCGTCGCTGACCACGATGGAGGCCGACGGCGCGCTCACCGCGACCCAGGCGAAGACGGTGCTGGCCGAGTTGATCGCCGAGGGAGGCGATCCCGCCGAGATCGCGGCGCGGCATGGGTTCCAGGCGATGGACACGTCGGAGCTCGACGTCCTGCTCGATTCGCTGATCGAGGCGCATCCCGATGATTGGGCGAAGTTCTGCGCCGGCGAGCAGAAGGTCATGGGCTTCTTCGTCGGGCAGGTCATGAAAGCAACTCGCGGCCAGGCGGACGGCAAGGTCGTGACCGCGTTGCTGATGGGACGGCGCCCGTGAGGCGCGCTGCGATCGGGGCGGTCGCGCTCGTCGCTGTCGCGCTGGGCTCGTCGGGGTGCTCGCGAGAGCCCGTGGTCGACGCGGTGCGCACCACCACGACATCGGACCGGCCGAGCGCCGCGGCGGCCGAGGTGATCGAGGCGCTCGATGCGGCGGCCGACGCCTGCGGGCTGCTGGCGGTGATCGACGGCGGGACCCCCGACGACTCGCTGCCCGCGGTGTACGACGCATTCGCCGCCGCGATCACTCGCATCGCGCCGTCGGTTACCGATGACCTCTCCGCGGACTGGGACGATCTCGGCCGCATGATTCGCGAGACCCGGGCGGCCCTTCCCGACGCCCGATCCGTTCTGGCCCGGCCCGAAGTGGCCTCGCTCGATGCTCGGCTCGACCAATGGGAATCGCTGCATTGCCCGCCCGCCCAGTCGTGACCGGCGGCCGTACACTGGCGCCGATGGTGAAGCGGCTGGTGCTGAGCACGGCGATGATCGTGGCAATGTCGGCCTGCCAGGGTGGCGTTGCCATCTCCGGGTCGGCGGGCGTGGTGTCGACCACAGTGGCGCCATCCGCGTTGCGGGCACCTGCTCCTCAGCCGGCGCGTGCGCTGCGCGAGGCGGTCAACAACCGGATCGCCGGGGGCGATCTGTGCGACGCGCTCGCCGCGGCCGACGAGGCCCGCGACATCCACTCGTTGCTCGAGCTGCTCCACGAGGTGTTCCGCTCCGGCGACGCCCTCGTGCCGACCGAACTGCGCGACGAGTGGCCGGCAGCGCGCGACGGCATCGCCGAGATGATGGAGATCGAGCGTTCCGGCGGCGATCCGGCGGTGGTGTTCAAGGAGCGTTCCTTCGCCGAGGCGGAACGCGAGATCGAAGAGTGGACGGAGCGCAACTGTGCGTAGGGCGTTGGGAGTCGCGGCCCTCGTGGTCGCAGCGATGTTGCTCGGCGGCTGCTCGTCGAGTCGGGACCTGCCGAAAGGCGAGTCGAACGGGAAGACGCTACCGACGCTCGCCGACGACGGCGGCGGCGACACCCTGGCGAGCGCGTCGGCGGCGGCGAAGCGGCTGCAGGCCGTGATCGACAAGCTGCTCGCCGAAGACGACGCCTGCAAGATCCTCACCCGTCAAGACCTGAGCGACCTGCGGATCGACCCGACCTCGCTGGCGTCGTCGAGCGCTCGCAAGGTGCTGTCGCAGGGCGTGGTCGACGTGTACGACCACCTCATGGAGATCATCGTCGACCCGTCGGTCGATCCTGCACTGCAAGCGCAACGCGACTCGTTCGTCCGGGTGCTCGACATCGTGGAGCGCAACACGGCGAACCCGAGCTCGAAGGTCGCTTCCGACCAGATCCGGGCGATCGTGTCCGCGCCGGCCTACGTGAGTGCCGGCGACGCCGTCGCCGCGTGGACGTACGCCAACTGCTCGGCCTAGCGGCCTCACGTCGCTCGCGCTGAACGTCGGAACCACCACGACGCTGCCCCGGCTCGCACGACCATCATCGCGGCGATTCCCAGCCAGATTCGTACCAGCGAGGGCGCCGTGCCGGCGGTGAGCGCGAACGCTGCGGTCGCGACGGCCATGATCGTTGCGAGCACCCGGACGCGCTCCCAGCCGACCAGGATGCCGTCGAGCGCGAAGGCGATGCTGTTCAACGGCTGGATTGCGGCCACGATCCAAAGCGGCGTGGCCGCGGCGGCGCGAACGGCCGGATCATCGGTGAACAGCGCGGCCAGGGGCGATCGGGTGACGGCCACGACGACGGCGAGGGAGAGGCCGAGCCGAGCCGACCACCACAGGATTCGTCGCGCGACGGCCACTGCCCCGTCGGAGCGGCCGGCACCGATCTCGTGGGCGACCAGCGACTGCGCGGCGACCTCGAGTCCGTCGTTGACGTAGGCGCTGAACATCCACACCGACGCGACCACCGAATGCGCCGCGAGCGTGACCGCGCCGCGGTGCGCGGCGAGGGCCGAGGCGGCGGTGAGCGTGGCGATCAGCAGCGTCGTGCGGACGAGGAGGTCCCGCCCGACGACAGCGAGCTCGCGGACGCGCCGTGTCGGCCGCCACGACGCGCCGTGTTGGCGCTCCCAGGCCGCAACGAGCGCGATGGTGGTCGCCGCCGCGCCCCACTTGGCGATGACCGTGCCGAGCGCCGATGCGCCGACCCCGTACCCCAGCCCGTAGATCAGCAGCGCTTCGATGGCGAGATTGGCGGTGACCGACGCCGCGGCGACTCGCAGTGGCGTGCGGGCGTCGCCTCGGCCGCGCAGCGTGCCCACCCCGGCCATCAGCAGCGTGAATGCGGGGAGGCCGAACAGGCTCGTTCGAAGGTAGATCCAGGCCGTCGTCGCCACGGCGCCGTGCCCGCCGAGCGCCCCGATCGCCCACCGCCCGCACAGCGCCAAGACCACCGCAGCCGCCGATCCGAGGGCGACGGCGAGCCACGCGGCGTCGACCGCCGCACGGGTGGCACCTCGTTCGTCGCCGGCCCCGAGTCGCTTCGCCACCGCAGCGGTCGTGCCGAACATCAAGAAGATGAACACCGAGTTGCCCAAGCCGAGGACGCGCATGGCGAGCGCGGCGCCGGCGAGCTGAGTGGTGCCGAGGTGGCCGAGGATCGCGGTGTCCACGACGTCGTAGAGCGGCTCGGTCGCCAGCGCAATCGTCGCGGGAATCGCTATCGAAGCGATGCGACGATCCCACGCTGCGGTCATTGCGCAATCCTGCCGTACGCTGGCCGCATGGCTGGCAGACGCGGGGCTTTGGCGGGTGCGTGGGCCGCCGCGGCGACGGTGCTGGCCGTCGGCGCCCTGGCGCTCGGTATCGCCGAGCACCGGCGGCTCGGCGCGACGGAGGACCGGCTTCGTGCCCTGGAGCGGCGCTCGCCGTCGTCGGTGGTGGTGGTCGACTCGGCGCCCGGCACGACCGGCCGGCCATCCACGTCGGCTCGGCCTCCCGACGAGGTCCTGGCGCGGAGCCAGATCGAGTTCGCGTTCGGCGTCGTGTACGACGCGTCCGTGCCCGATGTCGACCGCATCAAGATGATCGACGACGGCTCGGGCGTGGACGACGCTCTGCGGCAACTCGCGACCACCTCGACCGATCCGACGGTCCGCGAGTTGCGCGTGCGGGTCGATCGCGTCGAGTTCACGTCCGCGAGCCGGGCGTCGGTCGAGTACCGGCTGGTCGGCCGCGACGACGAGGCACACCAGGGCACGGCGCGTGTGGTCGACGGCGCGTGGAAGGTCACGCGGGCGTCGTTCTGCGCCGATCTCGCGGCCTTCGGCTCGCCCTGCCGGCGATGAGCGCTGCGGTGGCGGCGGCGGCGACCACGGCGGCGACCACGGAGATCGCAGCGAAGCCGCCGGCGCCGTAGATCCATCCGGCGGCCACGGAGCCGATGGCTCGTGAGCCGGTGATGATGACGAAGGCATGGCTGATCGCCCGTGCCCGGTTGTCGGGGTCGAGTTCGCTGACGAGGGGGAGCACCGCCACGAACGAGCACTCGATCGCCAGGTCGAGGATCACGAACAGGCCGACCGCAACGACGGCGTTGGTCGGCGTGGACACGAGGATCGCCAGCGGCGGAACGCACGCGGCCATCGCCCAGGTCGACATGCGAGCGGGGCCGGTGCGATCGGCGGCGACCATCGTGAGCGTGGTCCCCGCCACCTCGGCGATCCCCATGGCGATCGCGGCCACGCCGAGCGCCGACTCGCTCAGATGCAGCGAGGTGGCCAGCCAGTCGCCGTTGACCGCGAACACGATCATCACCGCGAACGGCTGCAGGAAGCAGTAGATCCAGATCGACCAGCGGGGGAGCGGCCGGCGAGGCGCATGGTCGTCGGCGGCCGGCGCGTCGGCGCGCTGTTGATCGACCGGCGCAGCGTCGCTCGGCGGCCGAGCCACCCGCGCGCCCCAGGCGGTCAGCCCGACCAGGAACGGCGCGACGATGAGGAACGGCGCCCGCCAACCCCAGCGCCCGACCGCAAGGGCGAGCACGGGAACCCCGGCGAGGAACGCCAACGCCCACGAGAGCTCGACCGTGGCCGTGGCGCGGGCGCGGCGGGCGAACGGCACGTGGTGACCGATCCATGCGTTCTGCGCCAGGTCGATGCCCATCTTGCCGACGCCGCTCACGGCCAAGGCGATCGTGAATCCCCACAGCCCGCCGACCACGGCGCCGACCGAGGCCATCCCGGTGACCGCGCCGGCGATGGCGAGGGTGCGCGGCAGGTGGCCCCGATCGATCGCTCGGCTCAACGCCGGGGTCGCCAAACCCCCCAGTTCGCGCAACCCGAGGATGGCCGTGACGACGCGCACGTCGGTGCCGAGCCCGGCGGCGATGGCGGTCACGAACACGTACGGGAAGCGCAGGAACGTGTTGCCGGCCAGCCGCGCCGCGGTGAACACGCCGATCGTGGTGGCGGTGGTGGGTCGATCGGACAAGTGCGCTAACCTAGCGGTCGTGTTTTGCACGCCTTTGCTCGTACTCCCCTAGCGCCGCGGACCACCGCGTGCGTGCCCTCCGACCTCCCTCCGGGGGGTCGTTTCCGTTTTGATCTCGACAGCGATCCCGACAGCCGAACGAGGAATCTGATGAGTGAGCAGCCGGTCCGCATGAGCGGTGCCCAGGCACTGGTGAAGTCGCTGGAGCTCGAGGGCGTCGAGGTGATCTTCGGGCTGCCCGGCGGGGCGATCCTTCCGGTGTACGACCCGATTCTCGACAGCCCGATCCGGCACATCCTCGTGCGCCACGAGCAGGGCGCCGGCCACATGGCCGAGGGGTACGCGCACGCCACGGGAAGGCCCGGCGTCGCCATGGTCACCTCCGGGCCGGCCGCCACCAACATCGTCACGCCGCTGTGCGATGCGTTCGTCGACTCGGTGCCGATGGTCGTCATCACCGGTCAGGTCCCGGTCGGAGCGATCGGTACCGACGCGTTCCAGGAGTGCGACACGATCGGCATCACCCGCTCGGTCACCAAGCACAACGAGTTGGTGACCCGGGCCCGCGATATTCCGCTCGCGGTCCGCCAGGCGTTCCTGCTCGCCACGACCGGTCGTCCGGGGCCGGTGCTGTTGGACATCCCCAAGGACATCGTCGACGCCGCCAACCCGAACGCGCAGATGGAGTGGTACTGGCCGACCGACGAGGAGGTGTGGGCGAGCCTGCCGGGCTACCGACCGACCACGAAGGGGCATCCCCGAAAGATCAAAGAGGCCGCCGAGCTGATCATGGCGGCGCGCCAACCGGTCATCTACGCGGGCGGCGGCATTCTGAAAGCGCGGGCGGCGACCGTGCTGCGCGAGCTCGCCGAGCTGACCGGCATCCCCGTGGTCACCACGCTCACGGCCCGCGGCGCCTTCCCCGACGACCACCCGCTCGCCCTCGGCATGCCCGGCATGCACGGCAACTTCACCGCGGTCACGGCGATGCAGGAGTCCGACCTGCTGATCGCTCTCGGCAGCCGATTCGACGACCGTGTCACGGGCAAGCTGCCGGCCTTCGCTCCCGACGCAAAGGTGATTCACGTCGACATCGATCCGGCCGAACTTGGCAAGGTGCGTCGGCCCGACGTGCCGATCGTGGGCGACGTGCGTCTCGTGCTCGAGGAACTGGTGCGCGTGCTCGAGCGTCGCGTCGCCGATGGCCAGCCAGACCGCTCGGCCTGGCGCCAAACCCTGTCGGGATGGCAGGAGCGCTTCCCGCTGCACTACGAGCCCTCCGAGCCGGGTGCGCTGCTCAAACCGCAGTTCGTGCTCGAACAGCTCCGCGACCGTGCCCCAGAGGGCACGATCGTCGCGACGGGCGTGGGCCAGCACCAGATGTGGACGTCGCAGTACTGGCGCTTCACCGAGCCCTACACCTGGGTGTGTTCGGGTGGGCTCGGCACGATGGGGTTCTCGATCCCCGCCGCGATCGGCGCCAAGGCCGGCATGCCAGAGCGAACGGTGTGGGCGGTCGACGGCGACGGCTGCTTCCAGATGACCGCGCAAGAGCTGGTGACCGCGACGACCGAGCGGATCCCGATCAAGGTTGCGATCCTCAACAACGCCTACCTCGGCATGGTCCGCCAGTGGCAGGAGATGTTCTACGACGAGCGGTACAGCGAGGTGTATCTGTCGCCGGACCTTCCCGACTACGTGAAGTGGGCCGAGGCGATGGGCTGCGTCGCGATTCGGGTGGAGTCGCCCGAAGAGGTCGGTCCCGCGATCGAGCGGGCGAACTCCATCAACGACCGTCCGGTCGTGATCGAGTTCCGCACCGACGCCGCCGAGAAGGTCTTCCCCATGGTTCCCGCCGGCCTGTCGAATAGCGACATCGTGGTCGGCCCACTCCCCGAAGGGACGGTGCAGTGACCTCCAACGGCGCACGTCACCATTTGTTGTCGGTGCTCGTCGAGAACCGGGCCGGCGTGCTGGCCCGCGTGGCGAGCCTGTTCGCCCGCCGCGGGTACAACATCTATTCGCTCGCCGTCGCGCCGACCGACGACGAGCGGTTCAGCCGCATCACCATCGTCGCCGACGCCGAATCGGCGCCGCTCGAGCAGATCGTGAAGCAGCTGCACAAGCTGGTGAACGTCATCAAGATCAGCGAGCTCGACCCGCTCGACTCGATCGAACGCGAGCTGATGCTGTGCACGGTGCGAGCCGATCCGACACAGCGAGGCCAGGTCATCGAGCTGGTTTCGGTGTTCGGCGGGCGCATCGTCGATGTCGGCCACGACGAGCTCACGGTCTCGGTCGACGACGTGCCGTCGCGGCTCGACGATCTCGAGGACCTGCTGTCGCCCTTCGGCATCGCGATGATGCAGCGAACCGGACGGATCGCGCTGCCCAAGCTCGACCGGACGTCGGGGCTGGGCTCGTAGGTTGATGCGGCGAGCGCTCAGCACCTTCGCCGCCCTGGTGCTGGGAACGCTCGCCGTACAACAGATCGCCGCGCGGTGTTTCGGCGACCCCTGGAGCGGCGTGGCGCGGCTGACCGAGCGCTGGGTCTACTACGACGGCCACCGATATCTGCAGATCGCGCACGAGGGCTACTCGTGGAACGCCGACGCGCAGTCGACCGTTGCGTGGTTCCCGCTCTACCCGCTCCTGATCCGCGCGCTGTCGTGGCTCGGCGGCCGACCCACGAACTGGGCCGCGCTGATCACGCTGGTCGCGGGGGCCACGGCCTTCGTGCTGTACGACCGCTGGGCGGCCTCGTCGAGCTGGGTGCCGCTCGGGCTGTTCGCGCTCATGCCGTACGCCTTCTATCTGTACGGGATCGTCTATGCGGACGCCCTGTTCGTGGCGCTGTGCCTGGGTGCGTGGCTCGCGTTCGACCGGTCGGCGGTCGGTGCGTCCGTGGTGCTGTCGGCGCTCGCGACCGCGACTCGACCGACGGGTGTCGCGCTCGTCGCCGGGCTGATGGTCGCCGGCTACCTGCGGCGTCGTCGCCCGGCCGACGCCGGGGTGCAGGCGCTCGGGCTCGTCGGGCTGGGCGCGTACATCGCGTTCCAGTGGTGGCGCTTCGACGAGCCGCTCGGCTTCCTCTCGACACAGCGCCACTTCCGTGCGGGCGCCGCGCCGATCGGGAACACCCGACTGATCGAGGCTCTGGTGTCGGGATGGCGCTCCGCCTCGCTGTTCGAGGTGGGTGCGGCGGTGGTGTTGGCTGCCGTCGGGGTTGGGTCTGCCGCGTGGATCGGGCGGCGCTACTCGCGGGGGGCCGCCGTGGCGGTGCTCGGGTTCGCCGGAGCGTTCATCGTGACCATCGCTCGGTGGCCTGACTTCGTGTCGTTCCCCGCGTACCGGTCGACCACAGCCGCGCAGGGCTTGCTGTGCCTCGCCGCGGCCGTGTCGGTTCCGGCTGTCGCTCGTCGCCATGGGCTCGGCGCTGCGACGTACGTGGCGGTGCTCGTGGCGATCCCCACGGTGTCGACGGGCGACTTCATGGGTGCGGGCCGATATCTCATCGCGGCCTTCCCGCTGTGGACGACGTGGGGTGGGTGGTTGGCCGAACGGGGCCGGGTTGCGCGGGTCGTGCTGGCGGCGAGCGGAGTGGCAATGGTGTGCCTGTCGGTGGCTTTCACCCGTGGCGGCTACATCGCGTAGCCTCGCCGCCCATGGCCAACGTGTACTACGAGAAGGACGCCGACCGATCCCTCATCGCGAATCGCAAGGTGGCGGTCCTGGGGTATGGGTCGCAGGGGCATGCCCATGCGCTCAACTTGAAGGAGTCGGGCATCGACGTGCGAGTCGGGCTCCGCGAGGGGTCGTCGTCGAAGGCGAAGGCGGAGGCCGCCGGGCTCGTCGTGAAGTCGACGGCCGACGCCGTTGCCGAAGCGGATCTGATCATGATTCTGCTGCCCGACACCGAGCAGCGTGACGTGTACGAGGCCGACATCGCCCCGAACCTGTCGGCCGGCGACGTGCTGGCCTTCGCACACGGGTTCAACATCCGCTTCGGCCAGATCGTGCCGCCGGCCGACGTCGATGTCGTCATGATCGCCCCGAAGGGGCCGGGCCACCTGGTCCGCCGCACGTACACCGAGGGCGGCGGTGTGCCGTGCCTGATCGCGGTGCACCAGGATGCGTCGGGGTCGGCGCGGGGGATCGCGATGGCGTACGCCGATGCGATCGGCGGTGCCCGTGCCGGTGTGCTCGAGACCACGTTCCCGGAGGAGACCGAGACCGATCTGTTCGGTGAGCAGGTCGTGCTCTGCGGCGGCCTCACCTCGCTCATCAAGGCCGGGTTCGAGACGCTGGTCGAGGCCGGCTACCAGCCCGAGGCGGCGTACTTCGAGTGCCTGCACGAGGTGAAGCTCATCGTGGACCTGATCTACGAAGAGGGCATCACCGGCATGCGCTACTCCATCTCCGACACAGCGGAGTACGGCGACCTCACGCGGGGCCCGCGCATCATCACCGGCGATGTGAAGGCCGAGATGAAGCGTGTGCTGGGCGAGATCCAGTCCGGGCAGTTCGCCGAGGAGTGGATCGCCGAGAGCCGCGGCGGCCGTTCGAACTTCCACCAGCTCGAGGCCGACGGCAAGGCGCACCAGATCGAACAGGTCGGCGCCGAGCTTCGTTCGCTGATGCCATGGATCCGCGCCGGCAAGGCCAGCGTCGCCGAAACCTCGGGCGGTCAGGCCTAATCGGACCGGTTGGTGTCGCATCGGCGGCTGCTGACGGCGTACAGCGGCGCGACCGCCGCGATGGTTGCGCTGTCGGCACTCGTCGTGCGGTTCGCCGGAGTTCGGGCTCAGGGCGATCCAGGGATCGCGTTCGCCGGCGACGGTCTGCTCGACGGGCTCGTGCGGTACGACAGCGGCTGGTACTACGGCATCGCAAAGGGCGGATACGCCTGGAGCCCCGGCATCCAGTCGAACGTCGCCTTCTTCCCGGCCTACCCGCTCGCTGTCCGCGTGGTCTCGTGGGCAACGAGCGACATCATGATCGCCGGGATGATCGTGACGGCCGTCTGCGGCGCGCTGTTCCTCGTCGGCTGCGACGTCTGGTGCCGCGATCGGGGTCTTGACCAGCGCGCTCGGGTGGCGGCAATCGCGGTGGTCATGACGTGGCCGTACGCCTGGTATCTGTACGGCGTCGTGTACAGCGACGCGCTGTTCCTGGCGGCAGCCGTGTGGGCAATGGTCGCGATCGGTCGCGATCGGGCCGTGTGGGCGGGCCTGGCCGGTGCGGTGGCATCGGCCGCTCGTCCGACCGGCGTGGCCGTGATCGCGGCGTTGATCATCACGGTGCTGGAGCGTCGCCGGAGGGCGCCTCGGCCCGGCGACCTGGGGGTGCTGCTGTCGTTCGGAGGGGTCGGCGGCTTCATGCTCTATCTGCAGGTTCGGTTCGGCCGGCCGCTGCTGTTCTCCGAGGCGCAACGGCGATGGGGCCAGGGATTGAGTTGGGACTCGGTGCTCAAGCGTCAGTACTGGTGGGAGCTGACCCATTTCCAGCATCGGTCGCTCGTGGCGACCCTGACGCTGCAGGCGATCCTTGTCGTCGGCGTCGTGGCGGCCGTCCCGTGGGTCGTGCGTCGATTCGGTTGGGGCTCGGGTGCGCTCGTTGTGTGCATGGTGTTGCTTCCCGTCCTCGGCAGTCGCGACTTCCAAGGTTCGGGCCGGTATCTGCTTGGCGCCTTCCCGGCGTTGATCGTCGTGGGCGAGCGACTCTCGCAACGCCATCTCACGCCGTGGTGGTGCGGTGTGAGCGCGGTGACCCTGGTCGTTCTGGCGGCGGGCTTCGCCCATGGCATGTATTTGGCGTGAGCGGAACGGCTACGGTCCAACGACAGTGAGTGACGTGCTGGAGGCTCGGGGTCTGACGATATTCCTGCCGGCTTGGAACGAGGTCGAGGGGATCGCTCGGGCGGTCGCTGCCGCGATCGAGTCGGGTGAGGCGCTCATCGCGGCGGGTGAGATCGGCGAGTTCGAGGTGCTGGTGGTCGACGATGCGTCGACCGACGGCACGGCCGAGGTGCTCGATGGCCTTGCCGCGTCGGACGCACGGATTCGGGTGGTCCACCACGCGGTGAACCGCCGGCTCGGCGGAGCGATGAAGACGGGGTTCACGAATGCGCGCGGAGCCTTCGTGTTGTACACCGACGCGGACCTGCCATTCGACCTCGCGGAGCTCGCGAAGGCGTTCCGTCTTGTTCGCCACTACGACGCCGACATCGTCGCCGCGTATCGCCACGACCGAACCGGTGAGGGCCCGCGACGCGTCGTCTACTCGTACGCGTACAACTCGTTGATCCATTGGCTCATCGGGCTGCGTCTCCGCGACGTCAACTTCGCGGCGAAGCTGATTCGGCGCGAGGTGCTCGATGCGATCGAGCTGCGGAGCGAAGGCTCGTTCATCGACGTGGAGCTGTTGGCAAAGGCCCAACGCATGGGATTCCGGATCATCCAGTTCGGCGTCGACTATTTCCCGCGCACCCGTGGCGTGTCGACGCTGTCGTCGCCGACGGTCATCGCGAAGATCATCCGCGAGCTGGTAGCCCTCCTCCCCGAGATTCGCGCCTCCGGTGCGCGCGTCCGACCCAACTGATGTCCGAACGCCTGCTGATCGTGAACGCGGACGACTTCGGCCTGACCCCGGGGGTGTGCGAGGCGATCCTGCACTCGGCGCACCACGGGGTGGTCACGTCGACCTCGGCCCTCGTGACCGGTCCGGCCTTTGCCGCGCACGCAGCGGCACTGCGCGACAGCGGGCTCGGCGTCGGGGCGCACCTGTGCGTGGTCGGCGAGGATCGGCCGGTGCTCAGCGCAGCGGAGGTGCCCACGCTCGTCGGGCCCGACGGGCGGTTCCCACTCACCTGGAAGCAGTTCCTCGCCCGCGCGACCCGTGGTCGCGTCGACACGGACGATCTGCGCCGTGAGCTGTTCGCGCAGGTCGAGGTGATGGCGGCCGCAGGTCTGCGCCTCACCCACGTCGATTCCCACCAGAACCTCCACTTGTGGCCGCAGGTCGCCACGGTGGCGTTCGAGATCGCGGCGTCGAGGGGCATCTCGGCCATGCGCGTGACGCGATCCGCGGGGTGGTCGCCGACCTCGGCCGGTGTGCGTGCCCTCTCGGCATTGCTCGAGCGCAGGGGCAGTCGCCACGGCCTTTCGGTGCCCGGCGGGTCCACCGGGTTGGACGAGGCCGGCCACATGACCGAACAGCGGTTGTTGCAGGCGATCACGCGGCTCGGCTCGGCGGAGTCCCGGTCGGCGGAGATCGCCGTTCACCCCGGAACCGACGACGATCCCGATCGCTCGCGCTACGTGTGGGGCTACGAGTGGTCGGCGGAGTTCGCGGCGGTCTGTTCGGCCAACGTGCGTCGGGCCGTGGCGGATGCCGGGTTCCGCCTGGGCGATTTCTCCGAGTTGGCGGCGTCGTGAGTCGTTTCGACCGTGGTGCGCGTGCGATCGTGACCGCATACGCGACGCCCGCGGCGCGTGCGCACGCCGCGATCCGCTGGGCGTCCGCGCCGCTCGCCCGAATCGAGTCGCTGCTGCCGCGCGGCGGGAGCGTGCTCGACGTCGGCTGTGGCCATGGCGTGTTCTCGCTGTACGCCGCGCTGCGGAGTTCGAGCCGCGTCGTCACGGGCGTCGACATCGACGCGGCGAAGATCGAACTCGGCCGACGCGCGGTAGAACGGCTTGGCGTTGCGGACCGCGTGACGCTGACCGAGGTGACCGCGGCGTGGCTGCCCCCCGCCGACGGCTTCGACGCTGCCGTGGTCAACGATGTGCTCTACCTGTTGGGGCGCGATCGGGCGCGGGTGATGATCGACGCGATGATCGCCGCGGTGCGCCCGGGCGGCGTCGTGATCGTCAAGGAGATCGGCGAACGGCCGCGCTGGAAGCACCGCGTCAACGAGTGGCAAGAGCTCATCGCCACACGGGTCACCCACATCACCGCAGGTGACGCCCTGGATGTGCTTCCGGAGGACTTCATCGAACGTGCCCTGCCCGGTGCCGTCTGCCACCGCCTCGACCGCGGCTACCCGCATGCGCACGCGGCTTGGGTCGCTCGGCGATGACGGCCACCGACTGGAACCCGCTGCTGCGCGGCGAGTTCGACGAGCAGTACTGGCGCGACCTGCAGCACTTCGTGGCCGAGGAACGTTCGCAGGCAACCGTCTTCCCGCCCCGGGACGAGGTGTTCGCGGCGCTGCACCTCACGCCGTATGCCGCCACGCGTGTGCTGATCCTGGGCCAGGACCCCTATCACGGGCCGGGCCAGGCCCATGGCTTGTGCTTCTCGGTGCGCCGCGGTGTGCGACGCCCGCCGTCGCTCGACAACATCTTCAAGGAGTTGGCCGACGACGTCGGCTGCGCACCGCCCGACCACGGCAACCTCGAGGCGTGGGCACGGCAGGGGGTGCTGCTGTTGAACTCGGTGCTGACGGTGCGGGCACACCACGCGGGGAGTCACGCCGCCAAGGGGTGGGAGCGCTTCACCGATCGGGTGATACGGGTGGTGAACGACAAGCCCGAGCGGGTCGTGTTTGTCCTGTGGGGCGCGTACGCACGCAAGAAGGCCGCGTTGATCGACCTGAGCCGCCATGTCGTGATCGAGTCGGCTCACCCGTCGCCGCTATCGGCTCGCAACGGGTTCTTCGGTTCGCGGCCGTTCTCCCGGGCGAACGCGGCGCTCGCCGAGGCGGGGCTGGAACCGATCGAGTGGTGCATCATGGATTGATGCTCGTTCGTGCCCCGGCCTCCTCCGCGAACCTCGGCTCGGGCTTCGACGTGCTCGGCCTCGCGTTGGATGTGCCGTTCTGGATCGCGGACGAGCCGCTGGCCGACTTGCTGGCGATGGATGACCGCCATCCGGCCTGGGAGGCGCACCGGCAGGCTGGCGGCGATGGCGACCTGTGGTGGCGGAGCCCGATCCCCCCGGGGCGCGGGATGGGGTTCTCGGGTGCGGCGCGCGTCGCGGGGGCGATGCTGGCGCTGGTCGGTGCGGGCGAGGATGAGCGCACGGCGCGCGACGGTGCGTTCGAGGTGGCGTCGACGCTCGAGGGGCATCCCGACAACGCCGCGGCGTCCGCCTACGGCGGCGTCGTGGCCGCTGCCGGGGGCCGAGTCGTGCCCGTGCATGACGCGTTCGACGCGGTGATCGTGTTGTGGTGGCCCGATTCGTCGACGTCGACCCGCAAGGCGCGGGCGGTTCTGCCGGCGGCGGTGCCCTTCGGCGACGCGGTGGTCAACGTCGGCCGCGTGGCGCTGCTGGTCGCGGCGTTCGCGGCGGGGGATCGCGAGGCGATGGCGGTCGCGGTGCAGGACCGGCTGCATCAGGACGCCCGGCTCGCGTTGTCGCCGGGCTCGGGCGAGGCCCTCGACGCGATGCGCGCGGCCGGGCCGATCGCGGCGTGGCTCGGCGGGTCGGGCCCGACGGTGGCGGCGCTGGTCGATCGCGACCGAGCCGAGCAGGTCGCGGCGGCGCTGCCGCCGGGGCACCGTCGGGTGGTCGAGATCGATCGCGTCGGCGCGACGGTCGATAAATCCGACTTGTTGAGTCGGGATTCAATCTCATAGTCTCGGCCGAATATCCGAACCAACCGGGGAGCAGCGATGAGCGAGTGGGGTTTCGAGACCCGTCAGATTCATGCCGGCCAGGAGCCCGATCCCACCACGGGGTCGCGGGCCGTGCCGATCTACCAGACCACCTCGTATCAGTTCCGCGACTCGGAACACGCGGCGAACCTGTTCGCGCTCGCCGAGATCGGCAACATCTACACCCGGATCATGAACCCGACCCAGGGTGTGCTCGAAGGCCGCCTGTCGGCGCTCGAAGGCGGCGTGACCACCGCGGTCGGGCTGCCCGGTGCGCTCGTGGTGTCGTCGGGCCAGGCCGCCGAGACCCTCGCACTCCTCAACGTGGCCGAGGCCGGCGATCACATCGTTGCTTCTGCGTCGCTCTACGGCGGCACCTACAACCTGCTGCACTACACCTTCCCGAAGATCGGGATCGAGGTGTCGTTCGTGGCCGATCCGCACGACCTCGACCAGTGGCGCTCGGCGGTGAAGCCCAACACGAAGGCCTTCTTCGGTGAGGTGCTGCCGAACCCGAAGAACGACGTGCTCGACATCGAGGGCGTCTCCGCCGTGGCGCACGAGGTCGGCGTTCCGCTGATCGTCGACAACACGGTGCCCTCGCCCTACGGCATCAATCCGCTGAAGTGGGGGGCCGATGTGGTGGTCCACTCGACCACCAAGTTCATCGGGGGTCACGGCACCTCGATCGGCGGCGTGATCATCGACGGGGGCACGTTCGACTACGGCGCGTCGGGCCGCCACCCGGGGCTCACCGAACCCGACCCGAGCTATCACGGCCTCGCGTACTTTCCGGCGCTCGGGCACGGCTCGTACATCATCAAGGCGCGGGTGCAGTTGCTACGCGACCTCGGCCCGGCGATCTCGCCGTTCAACGCCTTCCTCACCCTGCAGGGCCTCGAGACTCTCAGCCTGCGCATGGAGCGGCACTGGGCCAATGCGCAGCGGGTCGCCGAGTTCCTCGTGGCGCATCCGCAGGTGCGTTCGGTCAACTACGCCGGTCTGGAGTCGTCGCCCTGGCACGAGCGCGCCGCGAAGTACTTCGAGGGGCGCGGGTTCGGTTCGGTGTTGGCCTTCGAGATCGACGGCGGGCGCGAGGCCGGGCAGCGCTTCGCCGACTCACTGCAACTGCACAGCCACGTCGCCAACATCGGCGATGTGCGGTCGCTTGTGATCCACCCGGCCTCCACCACGCACAGCCAGCTTTCGCCCGAAGAGCAGGCGCTCAGCGATGTCACGCCTGGCCTCGTACGCCTGTCGGTCGGTCTCGAGACGATCGACGACATCCTCGCCGACCTCGAGGTCGGCTTCGCTGCAGCGAAGTCGGCGACGTAGGCGGCGTCAGGCGAGACCGAAGAGCGGGAGCGTGGCCGCAGCGCCGGTGACGACGATGTCGTCGCGGCGCTGCGGCTCCCACGCCTCGCGGTCGAGCACCAGGTCGACTTGGCGGACCGGCGGATAACCGTCGGACTTCGACCAGCTGTCGCCGTTCTCGCGGTAGCCGAGCGATCGACTCACGCCCAGCGAGGCCGGGTTGTCGTGGTTCGCTGCCGACTCGGCGCGGCGGGCGCCGAGCGAGTCGAACGCGAACTGCAGCACCGCGGCGCGCTGCTCCCGGCCGATCCCGCGGCCCTGGAACTCCTGGCCGATCCACGATCCGGTGCGGATCACGCCGAGGTCGACGAAGCCGGTGGCGGCGACCTCTTGCATGCCGACGACCTCGCCGTCGACCAAGGTCGCGAACGGCAGGTGCCAGTCCTGCGCCGTGAAGCTGCCCCAGCAGCGCCAGTAGAACTGCATGGAGGCCCAGTACCGCTCGGGTGGGTCGATGTCGGTCCAGGGCACGCAGAACGGCATCTTGCCGCGCGGGTGAATGCCGCGATCGGCGAGGAGGGCGAGCTGCACCCCAAGGGCCTCGTCCACGGGGCGCAGCTCGACCATCGGTGTCCGGATGGCGAGGTTGAAGAACGGCCAGGTGGGGTGCGGCATGGCGCTCAGCCTTCGATGGTCAGGTGCGGCTCTCCGTTCGCGACCACGAGCGTGGCGGGCAGGCCGACGGCCTCGATCGGATCGAGTCGCACGGTAGACGTCACGTTCAGCACGTGTCCCTTGAATTCGCCGGCGACGATCGTGATCTCCACGCTCGACCTGTCGCTCACGTCGAGCACGAAGGCGTCGTAGGTGCCGTCGGGAAGGGGGTTCATTCGCACTCCATGGCTCAGCAGGCGGTTGGCCCGGCGGTCTCGAACGTCGCTGTGGTGCAGAGGCGTCCGATCGGCGCGTACGGGCCCATCGAGGTGATCGCGAGCGACTCGGGAGCGAGATTCGCTGCCGAGGTGGGTTCGTCGGGCGACGGGAGGAGGTGCCGGATCAGCACGAGCAGCGGCGTGTCGGTCGCGCCCCAGTCGAGCCATGTCACGTCGTTCGCCGCGGTCGCGTTGGCCGGGCGGTCGGCCTTCGTCGAGATCGCGATTGTGAACCGCTCGTTCTCGTCCAGCGCGATGTCTCGATGCGACGCGCAACTGCTGACGGGGTACGGCTTCACGAACTCGTTGGTACACACCGACCAGAACCGCACGCCGTTGACGCCCGGGGGATGGAACGCCGGGCGATCGATGCGGGGTGCGGTGCCGGTCACCACCACGACGCGGCCCGGCTCGTGCGCCGCGATCGTGGCGAGATAGATGTTGTCGGGGTTGGGGTAGAGGGTCGCAGCGAGGGCGCCGGGGCGAATGAAGATGGGTTCGGTGGGGATCGCCCGGTCGGTCGACGGCCCGTACTGCTCCACCAGCGCCCGCGCCGCGGCGCTCGGCCCGGGCTTTGCGCAGGTCGCGATGGGTGTGCGCGCGGTACCGGGGCCGACCACCGAGACCTCCGGCAGCCCCACTCCGCCGGTCGGGTCGTCGGCGTCGTCGGGGAGGTACACGCGGTACAGCACCGTGCCGCTCAGGGGTTGTGAGCCCTCGGCCGTTCCGGCCGCGAGGTCGTTGCGTCGTGCGGGGTCGGAGTGCGGCGGGCGGGCCGTGATCGTTGCCGTGTAGGTCGGGGGGCCGTGTGGCGTGGCGAGCGTCATGACCGTGAGAGGGTTGGCCGCTCCTTCGTCGAGTTCGATCTCGTGGTCGGTCAACGCATCGAGCGCGCCGCCGGATGGTCCGTAGGTGATCAACGACGCATACTCGGCCTGGGGGAGCGTGCCGCGGAGTTCGAGGTGCTGGCCTTCGGCGAGTTGGTAGCTCGTCGCCCAGTAGGTGGCCGACGTGTCGGGATAGGCGATGTTGAGCGTCTCCTTGTCGGCTCGCACCGCCCACGCGCACCCGGCGTCGCCGACGACAGATGCGACAGCGGCCCGTTCGGCCGCTCCGGACGATGTCACATCGCGGGGGTCATCCGAGGAACACCCGAGGCCGACCAGAGCCAGAACGGCGAAGGCGGCCGTGAGCGCGAGCGCGGGCGCGCCGAAGCGGAGCCCGCGGCGTTGGGGGCTCTGCTCGGTTCGCGCTGGCGGATTCAACTCGTGCATGGTGTCGGCGGTGGGTCGGGTCGGGGGATGTGGTGGCGTTGTGACCAGAGGATCTTGCCGGTGGGAGTCTCCCACCAGAACCACTGGTCGGTGGTGGCGTGCATGGTCCAGCCGAGGCGGTGCGTGACCCCGTGGTGGAATCGGCACAGGGGCGCGGTGTTGCCGACGGTGGTCGGTCCACCGTCTCGCCAGGCGATCACGTGATGGAAGTCGCACCAGTCGATCGGGAGGTCGCAGCCGGGGAACACGCAACCGCCGTCTCGCGAGGCGACGGCGCGCCGCACGGCGCGGTTGGCGAAGCGCGGACCTCGATCGAGGTCGGTGGGTTCGGCCTCGCCGAGCGCAGCGGCGATGACGCGCCCGAGTTCGGTGTTGGGGTCGATGCTGTCGATGGGCTGCGATGGGCCGTGCACGCATCCGTCGCCGTCCGCGTGGACGGCATGGAAGAGGGCGCGGCGCAACAACGCCTCGACGTGGTAGCTGCGCAGCGGCGAGCCGGACAACGTGGTGGCCGCGCCGTTGGGCTGCAGCACCACGGTGACATCGGGTCGGGTCGGCGTGGTCGCCGCTGCGTCGGTGGCGGAGCCGAGACGCACGAGTTCGAGCAGCGCCTCGGCGCGGAGCTGATTCCGCGGCGGGATGACGTTGGCGTCGCCGTCGACCTCGGAGAGCTGCTTGTAGCGGCGCCAGATGCGGTCGGTCTGTGCGTCGAGCAGGGCGCGGAGTTCGAGCGCGGCGTCGTCGTGGAACTCGCCGTCGAGGTTGGCGGAGCCGTCGAACCCGTCGGTGAGGCGCACGCGGTTTGCCGGCACGGCCGGTTGATGGGCGCCGTCGGCATCGAGATGTTCGGCGATCGCGGCGACCTCGCGTGCCCAGATGTCGAACGGGAGGTGCTGGGCGAGGGTGATGAGCTCGGGGAGAAGTTCGTTGACCTGGGCGGCGATCCGCGGATTGGCCGCTCGTTCGAGTAGGAGGCAGTGATCCCAACTGAGCTCGGCCTGCGCCAGCGCCTCGACCGCGTCGGGCAGGTGCTGGCAGAGGTGACGGGAAGCGCGCACCCGCCGGCGGACGCCGCGGGCGTCTTGGTGGCGGTGGTGGGTCACCCAGGAGGCGGTTCGGAGCCCTTGGTCGGTGACGGTTGCCTCGGTGGCTTCGAGCCGGTGGAGCAGGCGAGCGCGACTGGCGTCGAGGTGGCGCTGCGCGGTTTCGATGTCGAGCATCGCGGCCATGAGCTCGCTGTCGCTCAGCACTCCGACCGCGGCGACAGCGGCCTTGGCCGCAGCGTCTCGAAGGTCGGTGGCGAACATGTGTGCGACAGTATCGGAGGGCACCGACAACGAAGCCCGCCGGTCCCGAAGATCCACCGAAAATCCGAGATCGAACCGGAATTCGAACAGCGAGAGCGCCGACGAGCGCCTCGCGAATCGGCGGTCACGTCACGCGAGGTCGGGGCGGTCCGCGGCGGCGTCGAGCTCGGGCACCCCGCATGCTTGCGCCAGCAGCGCCGCCCAGCGTTCGAGCGTGACGCGCATGGCCTCGAGGTCGGCCTGGCACTCGGCGAGCTGCGGCCAGGCCCGCTCGTGATCGAGGGGCGTGCGTCCCTCGGGGCGCTCGGCCTCCCACGCGGCGAGGAGGGGATGCCACTTCTCGGTGCGAGGCCGGATCACGTGGTTGAGCGTGGCCACGGCGAGCAGCCCGAACGAATAGGCGCCGTCGGGTTTGGGCCGGGCGATGTCGGAGCCGTGGCGGCGCAGGATGTCGCGGGTGATGCCGAACATCTGGTGGGCCGAGGTGAGGTACTCCCGCACGAACCCCGTGCCGGGCGCCATCTTGACCACCAGCGCACGGGTGATCAGCTCGACGTACAACTCCCAGGCGGCCTCGCGTTCCTTGCCCGTGTCGTCGAGCTTCCAGGTGCTCTCGGCGCTGAGGATTCCCGGCACGCCGAACCCGATCTTGAGGTCGTTGGGGCGCTTCATGGCGGTGTCCTCCGGCGGGGCGGGTCGTGGCGAGCGGCGTGCGGGCTGTGCGGGCCGTTCTGGTCGTGCCGTCGAAGACTATGGTCCGTGCGGCGCGGGTGCAGTGTGAGGGCAGTGTGAGGGCGGGGTGACGGGCCGGATCGGTCCGCCGACCGAGTGACCGAGCGAGTGACCGAGCGAGTGAGTGAGGGAGTTGCGGTGAGCGAGCATCCGGCGCAGGTGTTCATCTCGTGGGCGCACACGGTCGAGCACCGGCCGCGCATCGAGGCGCTTGTGGCCGCGCTCGCCGACCGTGGTGTCACCGCGTTCGTCGATTTCGAGCGGGTGGGCGACGGCGACCATCTGCCCGACACGATCCGCCGGGCGATCGACGGCGCCCGGATGCTGCTGGTGTGGTGGACCGACGAGTACCAGGTGTCGTCGTGGTGCCGCTCGGAGCTGTACCGGACGCTGTTGGCATCGGCGATCGCGCCGCCGACCGACCCGACCCGCACGCCGGCCCGGACGCGGGGCAGGGTGGCACCGATCGTGGTCGCGAACCCGGACGAAGCGGGGATTCCGGCGGGGCTCGATGCGTTGGCCGGGTCGCTCGGCGACCGGTTGATCGCAGGCCCGGTTCCCAGCGATGACGGTGACGCGGTCGAGCGCCTGGCCGATCGCGTCGTAGCGCTGCTCGGGTGCCGGGAGTTCGCCGCGCCCATCGGCGCTGTCGATCGGGGAGCACCCGCCACGCCGGTTGGTGTGCGCAGGTCGGCGTTGGACTATCAGCGCTTCGTGGGGCGCCTGGTGGAGGTGTGGCGACTGCACGAGGCCCTCACCCGCACCGCCGATGATCCGCTGGCGTTGGGCGGCGCGTCGTCGAACCGCGTGGCGCTGGTGAAGGGGGGCGGCGGGTTCGGCAAGTCGCTGCTCGCGACCCACTACCAGGACCGGTTCGGCCCCGCGTGGAGCCGGATCGTGTGGATGCGGGCGCTCGGCAATCCGACCGGCGGAGTTGCGGTCGACCGCGGGCAGGCGTTGGACGACGCGTGGACCGCCGTCGCCGCCGAGTTCGGTGTGGACGTGGGCGATCTGACGGTCGATCAGAAGCGGCGCGAGGTCACACGGCGCATCGACGCCGCCGACGGGCCGGTGTTGTGGATCGTCGACGATCTGGCGTCGGACGACGATCCCGACGATTGGGTGTGCGACAGCGGCTGGTGTGCGGTGATCGTGACCACACGCAGCGAGACGTTGCGCGAGATGACGGTGATCGACGTCGGCGGGCTGAGCGAGAGCGAGGCGCTGGCGCTGTTCGCGCGGCACAACCTCGATGTGGGCGCCGAGCGTGCGGCAGCGGTCGGCCTGGCCGAGTGGCTGGGGTTCCACGCACTCGCGATCGACGTGGCCGGGGCCTACATGGTGCAGGCGAGGTTCGGATTCGCTGGGTACCGCGCCAAGATCGAGTCGTCGTTGGAGCGCTTCGACGAGCTCACCAGGACGCTCGACCTTCGCCTGCCCGGCGGGCACGAGCCCCAGATTGTCGCGACGCTTGCCACGTCGATCCAACGCCTTCGTGCTGATGGGCAGTTCCTGGTGCGGGCCGCCGCCGACCTGGCGCAAGCCCCCGTACCGGAGCAACTGGTCGAGGCGCTGCTTCGATTCCGCGCCGACGACTCCGGCGCCGAGCCGGCCCAGGGCGCAGCGGATGCGCTGTTCGTCGCCAACGGCGACGGGTTGTGGCGCGTCGAGGCCGACGGTGACCAACGTTCGATGGTCGTGCACACCCTCGCGGCCGCGACCGCCCGCCAACTCGTGCCAGTCGGCGATGCCGACGTGTTCCGCGAGCGGCTATGCGCCGCAGCCTTCGCCGTTGTCGACCGGGTGGCGTGGGCCGACGTGTCGCGACACGGCGAACTGCTGCCCGTCCTGCCACACGCCCGCGCGCTGGTCGGCGAACCTGCCGAACCGAGCGGTCCGGCGGGGCTGCGGTTGTGGAATGCGGTGCTCGAAATCGACGGGTACGCCGGCGCTTGGACGGGCGACGACACCACCCGAGTGCGGTATCTCGACCAACGCCAGCGCTGCCACAGCGCGCACCGACGGATCCTTGGTGACGACCACCCCGACACCCTCACCGCCAAAGCAAACCTCGCCGGCAGTTTGCGGGCGCTCGGCGACGCCGCCGCGGCCCGCACACTGCAACAAGACGTGCTCGACGCCCGCCGGCGCATCCTCGGCGACGACCACCCCTCCACCCTCACCGCCAAAGCAAACCTCGCCGGCAGTTTGCGGGCGCTCGGCGACGCCGCCGCGGCCCGCACACTGCAACAAGACGTGCTCGACGCCCGCCGGCGCATCCTCGGCGACGACCACCCCTCCACCCTCACCGCCAAAGCAAACCTCGCCGGCAGTTTGCGGGCGCTCGGCGACGCCGCCGCGGCCCGCACACTCCAACAAGACGTGCTCGACGCCAGCCGACGCATCCTCGGCGACGACCACCCCGACA
>OEIV010000022.1_pt1 | contig 91822 bp, 63 predicted proteins | sample 1539231 | NCBI WGS metagenome assembly OEIV01 (sample SAMN03794762, study PRJEB22550) | activated sludge metagenome | feature: wastewater treatment plant; material: activated sludge; isolation source: Wastewater treatment plant of a petroleum refinery complex | place: Argentina: Buenos Aires ...
GCCTACGCAAAGATCCCCGCCTGACCTGTCAACGTGGGGGCGGGGCATCGCTTACAAACCAACCGCATGCCCTATCACTGATTATGAACCTCAAGGCATCAGGCTCGGCACTCAACGTTGCACGGCGCGGCATGGCCTGCATCGCTACGGAGGCGGGCTTGCGGCATTGTGCTCTTGCGACACGTCGTAATTCAGCAACTGCGCTTTTGCGCTTGTCCCAGTGTGGGCTTAGCGACAGGCGCGTCTGGGGTTTGGCCGTCAAGAGAATCAAGTGTCAGATGGCAGGCGTGATGCCAGCCGCAAGAGAGGCAAGCTATTTGCGCCGAGTCGGCAAAGACAAGCTCATCAGACCAAGTACTGTGAAGCCATGCAAAGCTGCTACTAAGCCTCTGGTCCGATGTGGGAATCTAGCAGCAAAGATCGTGCACAACCTGCACCGCATCGTTGCAATTGATCCTCCAGTTCGTATGCTTCTTCGTGGGGGAACCGACGATGCAGCCAGACACGCTCACAAATCATGACGTCTTCGAGAAGGAGCACCACGTAGTGCGTCCCAACGGTACCCTAACGCCTCAACCTCAAGCCGTGGCGCCAAGCGCTTCATTCCAGCTCTCCGAAGGACTCACGGGTCAGTCGACCGGAAGGATGGAGCGTATGAATGACGCAATCTGTTCTGATTGCCAGCCTGATCAGTCATGGCATGTGAGTGGCACGCAGGGAGAGCCCCGATGAAGGCCTTTCAGCTCGATCACGATGTCGTCGCCAGCTACGAATCCTTTTCTCGCTCGTTCAGCACTGTTCGAGCGGATGACCTCAGAACTGAGATCGACAGGCACTATCGAGACGGTCATTTTTGGCCTGATGCACTCCTGTCCATCAATCCTCACTTCGAGGCCGGACCTACGGCAGAGGCGCTCGCTCACACCGGAGTGATACATCCGCTGACGGCGAAAGTGTTTCGCATCGACGGGGCTACGCTTCGCTTTCACTCGCACCAGGCTCAAGCGATTGCCAAGGCTCAAGCGGCTCAAAGTTTTGTCGTCACCACGGGAACGGGGTCTGGTAAATCATTATGTTTCTTCGTTCCGATAGTCGACACGGCGATAAAGGCCAGACAAGCGGGGGCCGTACAGCGCACTCGTGCAATTATCGTCTATCCGATGAACGCTCTAGCCAATAGTCAAATAAAAGAGATTGAGAAATTTATCGAGCAGGCCGACTTGCCGGATGATCTCCGTCCCACTGTCCGGCGCTACACCGGCCAAGAGAGTGAAGCACAGCGGGTCGAGGTCGCCAAGAACCCGCCTGATATCCTTCTGACTAACTTCATGATGCTTGAGCTGCTTATGACCCGGCAGGATCAGGTTGATTCTCAGGTCATGAGAAATGCGGACGGGCTTCAATTCATCGTTCTAGACGAATTGCACACCTATCGCGGCCGTCAAGGCGCCGATGTAGCTATCCTCGTTCGCCGACTAAGAGATCGCTGTTGCGGAAGTGCGCAACCCGTTTGCATCGGGACTTCGGCAACGATGGTGAGCGAAGGATCAGACGCGACACGAGCGCAGGCAGTGTCAGACGTTGCTTCGCGGTTGTTCGGCGCAAACATTGGCCCAGACGCCGTCATTGACGAATCCTTACGCCGGGCGACGGACGATGACCTGTCACTGTCAATCGTCGCGCCGTCGCTTGCGGCGGCAATTACAAAGCCATTGGAAGACAGTCTGAGCGATGACGTGCTCCGGCGGCACCCGCTAGCGGCATGGGCGGAGATGCGGCTGGGTCTTGAAGATGAACAAGTCTTGCGCCGTCGGAAGCCCATTCCGGTTGGCAAGGCTGCCGCGCTTCTGGCTGATGAATCGGGAGTTGCCGAGGACATCTGTCGTCAGCGCATTGAGGCTTTGCTGACACGAATGAGCTTACCTGAGAAGGAGCGAGGTGGCGTAGGTGACCGCGCCTTCCTTGCATTCAAGCTCCATCGGTTCGTAGCGGGATCAGGTGAAGTCTTCACCACCTTGCGGATGAAACCGCGCAATATTTCGCTGGAAGGCCAGCTCAACGACCCCAAAGACCCAGATTCGCGCCTCTATCCGACACGGTTCTGTCGGTCGTGTGGTCAAGAGTATCACGTCGTCACGATAACGGAGAGAGACGGACAATCAATCGTCATACCACGGGATATCGATGACACTCCGCTGACCGACGCTGACGGTGGCGACCAGCCGGGTTACCTCACGCCAGTGGTTGAGAATGACGGTGAATTTCGCTTCAATGGCGATGTTGATACGTATCCGGAAGAGTGGGTGGAGGAACCACGTGGCGTTGAGCGCCTCAGATCAAACCGCCGCAAACAGGCTCCTGTTGAGTTGGCACTCAGTCCTGACGGGATCATTTCGCAGAACGGCAATCCATTCTGGTTTCTGCCCGGCAAATTCGGCTTCTGCCTATGTTGCGGCGAGCAACCATCACCCTCAGCGCGCGAGCGCAACAAGCTGGGGGGGCTGTCTGCCGAAGGCCGTAGTTCAGCGACGACCCTCATCGTTGCAAGCATACTGGAGTGGCTGAACCGTCCTGAGAGCGCAATTCCGGAAGAGAAACGGAAACTGCTTGGCTTTACGGATAATCGCCAGGATGCTGCACTCCAGGCAGGTCACTTCAATGACTTCCTCTTCGTCAGCTTGCTGCGTGGCGCCATTCTCAGGGCGGTGCTGAATGCAGGACCTGCAGGTCTTTACGAGGATGAGTTTGGTCTCCGTGTCGCGCGGGCGCTCGGCTTTTCAGCCACCAACCAAGAGCGACGTGTTCACTGGATGGCCGACCCTAAAGCCGGAGGCGTTCAACGAAATGACGCAGAACGCGCGCTGGCAAAGGTGCTTTCTCATCGCGTCTGGACTGATCTGAGGAGAGGTTGGCGATTTACCAACCCGAACTTAGACGGTCTAAATCTAGTCAAGGCGGAATTCGTCGGTCTCGAAGAATTGGCTGCGGATTCTCAACGGTTTACTCAAGCACATCCAGCACTCTCGCGCCTGTCGTCTGAGCAACGCCTCCACCTCCTGACAATCGTTCTTGACACGATGCTTGAGGGGCTGGCCGTCGGAACGGAGGCGCTTGATTTAGCCGTTCTCGACGGCGTGTCGCAGACATCACGCTCCCTCCTTCGGGATCCGTGGGCAATTGACCGTAACGAGGTCCTGCGAGGTGCGACTGCCTTCATGCTGCAGGCCCCAAGCCGAAAAGAGGTAAAGCTCCGCGACGAACTCACCATTCTGCGAGGCGGCTCTCGAAGCCGGCTTGCACGGCTCGTCAACAAAGTCTCCGTACTCGGGCAAAAACTCAAATCAGACGACTATCACCAGTTGATGATCAGCCTCCTTTCCATCATGGAAAATGAGGGCATCATACGTCGAATTGCCACCACACAGGATCTGCCGGGCTGGCAAATTATGCCGTCGGCTGTGCGACTTGTACCTGGCCCTGCAGTCGACAGCCCCGAAGAGGCAGCAAACAACTATTTTAGAGATCTCTACGTCACTGTCGCCGATGCATTGGCTTCCGGAAGGCCAAGTCTGTTTGGCCTTGAAGGGCGAGAGCACACTGCTCAGGTCACCCAACGGCAACGCGAGTGGCGCGAATGGCGATTTCGGTTCGAGAAAGAAGACCGACTGCGGATTGTCGAGCAAACCGCTGAGATGCGTGCCGCCTTCGAGCCCACCCAGTTTTTGCCGGCGCTCTTCTGTTCGCCGACAATGGAGCTTGGAGTGGACATTTCCGCTCTGAATGCGGTGTATCTCCGGAATGTGCCGCCGACGCCGGCCAACTATGCACAGCGCGCTGGACGTGCGGGCCGATCGGGGCAGGCAGCTGTTATCGTCACCTATTGCGCAGCAAAGAGTCCGCACGATCAATATTACTTCGCCCGCCGAGAGGAGATGGTTGCTGGTGTCGTTCGTCCGCCGGCTCTGGACCTCGCAAATCGCGATCTCATTACTTCTCATCTTCATGCCGTGTGGCTCGCGGTTTCTGGTCAGCAACTAGCGCCCGACATCCCCGATATCCTTGACCTTAAGTCCGAGAATTTCCCCCTCAAGGCTGACATCATCCAGGTCTTGAACGACGCAAAGCTTCGCGAGCGTTCCCATGCGCCGATGAGGAGGGTCTTAGACCAAGTTCTCGTGTCACTGACAGATATTCGCCCGCTGTGGCTGGCTGATCCCGACGCGTTTGTCACAGAGGTGGCAGAACAGGCGCCGCTTGAGTTTGACCGGGCCTTTAATCGATGGCGCGAACTTTACAACTCCGCGCGAGGGCAGCTCTTGGAGGCCAACGCGAGGTCCCAAATGACGGGCCTTTCTGGGGTCGAGCGGCAGCGGATTAAGGCCGCCCAAGCTCAAGCGAACGAGCAGTTGGGGATTCTTGAACAAGGTCGCGCCACTAACGGTTCTGACTTCTATTCGTATCGGTATCTTGCAACCGAGGGATTTCTTCCCGGCTACAATTTTCCTCGGCTTCCGCTCTATGCCTTCGTGCCATCAGCGGGCAGTTTGTCGGGGCAGGGTGCATTCCTCCAACGTGCCAGATTTCTGGCTATTTCCGAGTTTGGTCCCCGCAGTCTCATCTATCATGAGGGCCGCGCGTTCAGAGTCTACAAGGCGAAACTCCCCCCCGAAGTGAGAGAATCTGGTGGCAAGGGTCTTGCCACAAAGGAAGTGTTTATCTGCCAGAACTGTGGCGCGTCACATGAAGGAGAAGTCGAGCGTTGTCACGCTTGTCGCGCTCCAATGCAAGGGGCACTGCCTATTCGCAAGACCCTCCGGATTGATAACGTCGAGACAACTCCGGCTGAGCGGATTACGGCGAACGACGAAGAGCGGGTCCGACAAGGCTTCGACATACAGACGGTCTTCGCATGGCCGCGACGGAGCGGGCAACTGGATATCACTGAGGCTGAACTTGCTGAGGGCTCGCGCCCCTTGCTGAGCCTGCAGTACGCCAACGGAGCAGAAATTAGTCGGTTGAATAAGGGACTGAAACGGCGCGCCGATAAAACCATTCTTGGCTTTGGCATTGATCCCAGCAGTGGCCGATGGGTTGCGCTCGAGGAAGAGGCCGATCAGGAAGCTCCGCCCGATGAAGTAAAGGCGGAGCGTATTGTCCCTATTGTGCGAGATACGAAGAACGCCTTGCTCTTACGCTTTTCTGATGCTGACAATCTGTCCGAGACAGCACTCACAACCGTGCAGCACGCGCTAATGAGGGGAATGGAGGTCGCTTACCAACTCGAAGAAGGGGAAATTCTGGGCGAGCCACTACCTACTCGCGACAATCGGCGTGCACTACTTGTCTATGAGGCGACGGAGGGTGGAGCAGGTGTGCTCAACCGGCTCATAACTGACCCCAAAGCATTGGGGCGTGTGGCACGCGAAGCGCTCAGGATCATGCACTTCGACAAAGTCGAAGATGGCATCCATGCAGCCGATCATGAGCTCTTGACCGATCTACCTGATACGGCCTGCGTGAAGGGGTGCTATCGCTGTCTGCTGTCATACTTCAATCAACCAGATCACGAGTTGATCAATCGCACCGACATCGACGCGAAGCGCCTCCTGATCTCGCTCGCGCGCGGGGAACTCAAGCAGACGATTGCCGCCGAGGATACTGGTGGCTGGCATGCCACGTTCTCTGCCGCCGGCCTGCCGAGACCAGATACTGTTGGGGTTCAGCTCGGCTACGAACGACTGCCATTCGCGTGGTCGACACATTTGGTGGCGGCCTGCTCAACACCCCTCTCGCCCGACACTCAAGCGGCAGCCGAGAAATCGGGATGGATACTGATTCAGTTGCCAGGTGATCCAACGCTTCCCCTTCCCGATAAGCTCGTCGAGCTGCTGAGGAATTAGTCCATGCCAATGAACTTTTCCCCTGGAGATCTGGTGCAGGCGCGTGGTCGCGAATGGGTTAACCTTCCGAGCCCTCGCGAAGGTTGGCTTAACCTGCGTCCTTTGTCCGGAGGAGAAAGTGACTCAGTCCTTCTCCATCCCGATCTTGAACTCAGTCCCGTTGCACCGGCGCGGTTTGATTTACCAGCCGACGCAACTCCTACTGTTCAAGGCACGGCTGCGCTACTGGCAGATGCACTTCAGCTGTCGCTTCGTCGCGGGGCTGGACCGTTCCGCTCCGCCGCACAGTTGAGCTTTGAGCCGCGAGTCTATCAGTTAGTTCCGCTGCTAATGGCGTTGCGCTTGCCCGTGCCACGCCTCCTCATTGCCGATGATGTCGGGATTGGCAAGACGATCGAAGCAGGCCTCATTCTGCGGGAGCTGCTGGATCGGGGCGAGGTTGATGCGTTCTCCGTTCTCTGTCCGCCGCACCTTGTCGAGCAATGGACGGGCGAACTGAAATCCCGGTTCGGTATAGATGCTGTTGCAGTCACTGCGGGTTCCGCCTCGCGACTGGAGCGCGCTCTCCCGATTGCACAAACGCTCTTCGATGCTCATCCTCATACCGTTGTCAGTCTCGACTACATCAAGGCCGAAAAGCGCAGGGATGCGTTCGCACGGGCTTGTCCAAGGTTTGTGATCATCGACGAAGCCCACTCGTGTGTCGGAACACACAAGGGGCGCCAGCAGCGTTTCGAACTGCTCGCCGGCCTTGCGCGGGATAGTGAACGCGCCATGATCATGCTTACGGCGACGCCACATAGTGGAGACGAAGACGCCTTTGCTCGCCTTCTGTCGCTCATTGACCCGTCATTTGGCACACTCAATTTTGAGGACGAACGCTATCGCCAAAGGCTTGCCAGGCATTACGTTCAGAGACGGCGCATCGACCTCACGTCAGGCGAATGGGCAGAGGACAGGGCCTTCCCTAAGCACAAGACGATGGAAGCGCCTTACCCGCTCAATAGCGATTATATCGCATTCCACGAAGCCGTTTTGGATTACTGTCTTGGGGTCGTCACACGGGCCGGCGAAGGCCTCAGGGACCGTCGCTTAGCTTTCTGGGGAACACTCGCCCTCATGCGCTGCGTTGGGTCATCGCCTGCGGCCGCTTTGAGCGCCCTCAGAAACCGGATGGCCAGTGAAGCCGATCGCCTCGAACCCCAGATCTACGATGAGGATGGCGAAGACGAAGATGCTGTCGACATCGAGCCGGCCACCACGATTGCTGCCAATGCCGATCTCGCTACGCTGATTGAAACGGCACAGCGCCTTCTCACCCAGCCGGATCCCAAGCTTGAAGCGCTACAGGCACTCCTGAAACCGCTGATTAAGGCCGGTGCCAATCCAGTCGTTTTCTGCCGGTTCATTGCAACCGCTGAGCATGTCAAGGACGCTCTGAGAAGGGCGTTTCCGAAACTCCGAATTGAAGCAGTGACCGGCGCTCTCACATCGGACGAACGTCGCGACCGCGTCGCTGATATGGCCGATGCAGAGCAGCGCGTCCTTGTCGCCACCGACTGCCTTTCAGAAGGCATCAATTTGCAGCAACTGTTCGATACGGTCGTGCACTACGACCTGTCCTGGAATCCTACGCGCCACCAGCAAAGAGAAGGGCGCGTTGATCGTTTTGGCCAACCAGCACCACAGGTCCATTCGGTCTTGATGTTCTCTCCCGAAAGCGCGATCGACGGTGCGGTCTTAGAGGTAATCCTTCGCAAAGCGGAAGCCATACGCTTGGCCACTGGTGTGACTGTTCCGCTCCCTGAGGAGCGAGGACCAGTCACTGACGCGCTCATGGCAGCAATGATGCTGAGGCGAGGCAAGCATAGACAGCTAACTCTGGATCTAAGGCTCGCCGATAGCACACGTGATATGGAAGCGCGCTGGCGTGATGCCGAAGAAAACGAGAAGCGGTCGCGCGCTCGATTTGCCCAAAACGCCTTGAAACCGGCAGAGGTCGTGCCCGAATGGCAAAGGGCCAAATTGCTTCTAGGTGGACCAGAGGAGGCTCGGAATTTTGTTGCGTCAGCCATGAAGCGTTTCGATGCACCGCTCGAAACACGCAAGACATTCACAGCAGCTCACATTCATGCTCTACCAGCGCCGCTTCGCGATCGCCTGCAGCAGCGCGGCATCAAAGGGACTGAGAAGCTGGTCGAGGCCGAGCCGGCACCAAGCGGCGCTTCCGTTCTTACCCGCACGCATCCACTCACCGCCACTCTCGCAGAAGCCCTGCTCGAAGGCGCACTCGATTCCTCCGCATTGCCGGGGCTTGGCATGGGGCGCGTAGGCGCTTGGCCAACAAGCGCTGTGAAGCAGCGAACGCTTGTCGTGCTTCTGCGGCTCAGATTCAAACTTGTCATCCACGGGCGTCAGGAGCGGCTCCTGCTTGCTGAAGAGGCAGGGCTCGTTGCGATTGCCGACTCAGAGGTGGTTTCAGAAGCAGGCGCGGCCCGATCATTACTAGGCACATATGCAAGCCAGGACTTGGCGCCGGCCGCACGCGACCGTCTGATCGCGCAAGCTCATGCCGAACTATCGAGTAGCCTTTTGACCGGACCGATTGCCGACCACGCGAGATCGCGCGCAACAGCCTTGTTGCAAGACCACGCACGGCTGCGTGGCGCTGCAGGCAGCACGACCCGGGTTACTGTGGAGCCCGCACTGCCACCCGATGTGATCGGTCTGTTTGTTCTTTTGCCGGCGGTTGCGTGAACCATGGCACGCAAACCAGTTACGGACATATCTGCCTTCGCCTCCCTCACCCTCGAAGGCAACCTCATATCTCCTGCGATGGTCGCCGCCATCGACCGGCGCGAAGCTACCGAGCAAAGCGAAGCAGACTACGGGATTCGGAAGGGCCTAAACCTACGCGACGAGATCTCATTGGCGTTTCGCGTAGGACAGGCGCACTACGACGCGTTTGCAAAGCAGGCGACTCCCTCGGCCTCTGGTACCGCGCGCTTTGTTCGCGAATTCCTATCAGAGACGTTCGGCTTCAATGACCTGAAAGACGCTCAACTCCCATTGGCGTACATGGCAGGCGAGGGCAGGGTGCCCATCGTCGTTGTGCCCCACGCCGATGCCCTTGATCGCGCCAGCACAACGCTTTCTACTGATCGCAGACGCTCCGCAGCATTCGCACTCCAAGATTGGCTGAATGAGCGCGAGGATGCGCTTTGGGGTCTTGCCACGAACGGCACAACTCTTCGACTCCTGCGGGATAACGCGTCGCTTACGCGACCTGCCTACATCGAGGCGGATCTCTCTCAGATTTTTGAGACTGAGGATGTCGCATCTTTTGCCGTACTTTGGCTGATCATCCACCGCAGCAGGTTCGGCAAAGCTGGCTCTCCAACGGCCGACTGTGCCCTCGAACACTGGCGCGATGCAGGAGCCAAAGAAGGTGAGGTTGCGCGCGAAAAGCTGTCAGCGCAGGTTGAGGAAGCCCTCAAGCTACTCGGTTCAGGTTTCTTGGAGGCCAATCCAGATCTCCGTCAACGCATAGCCTCTGGTCACCTCCCGTTAACGGAGTGGTTCAACGAGCTGCTCCGCCTTGTCTACCGGCTCATATTCTTGATGGTGGCCGAAGACCGCAATTTGCTCCACACACCTGATGCGGCGGCGGAGGCGAGACGGCTGTATCTCGAAGGCTACAGTCTAGCCCACCTTCGGGCGAACGCTGTTCGTCGTAGTTCTTGGGACCGACACCACGATCGTTTCGAGGGGCTGAAGATTGTTTTCAAGGCACTGACCCAAGGTCAGTCGTTACTTGGGTTGCCTCCGCTTGGCGGCTTGTTCTCGGCCCATCAACTGCCGGAGCTCGAAACGGTTCAGATCTCGAACCGTGCCTTCATGGCAGCACTATACCGGCTCTCATGGCTAACCCATGACGGCGCAGTCGTGCCGGTCAATTGGAGGGCCATGGAGACCGAAGAACTTGGATCCGTTTATGAAAGCCTCCTGGAGCTTCAGCCACAGATCTCTCCAGATGGCAGACAATTGCTCTTTGCGCATGAAGCGGCTGAAAAGAAGGGCAACCAACGTAAAACGACAGGAAGCTATTACACGCCCGACAGCCTTGTGCAGGCGCTCCTCGATACAGCCCTCGATCCGGTGCTGGACAAGACGGAGGCGGAAGCGAAGGATCCCGTAAAGGCGTTGCTCAGTTTGGCCATCATCGATCCTGCCTGTGGTTCCGGCCATTTCCTGCTAGCCGCCGCGAGGCGCATTGCTACGCGAGTAGCTCGTCACCGATCAACGGGCACGCCCTCTGTTACGGACTATCGCCACGCACTTCGCGATGTTGCGCGCTCCTGCCTGCACGGGGTGGACCGCAACCCGATGGCGGTCGAGCTGACCAAGGTAGCGCTCTGGATCGAAACGGTTGATCCAGGACTGCCGCTCGGCTTCTTCGACGCGCAGATTCGTTGCGGTGATGCTCTCCTAGGCGTATTCGACCTCAATGTGCTTCAAGACGGCATCCCCGATGCCGCCTACAAACCGCTGACCGGTGACGATAAAGATACTGCCAAATATTACCTGCAGGCCAACCGTGAAGCCAGAACGGGGCAAGGCGGGTTCGACTTTGGCACCGGGAAGTCGGCCATGCCTGAGATGAAGCCGCTAGCGTTGGATTTCTCGGGCTTCCGTGACCTCCCTGAAGATACGGTAGAGCAGATCGGGGCTAAGGCCGTCCGGTACAATGAGCTGAGCGAGAGTGAGGCTTTTGTCCGCGCGACCGCGGCGGCGGATCTGTATGTTGCAGCATTTCTGCAGCCCAAAGTAGGTGGTGCCGCCGCAGGAGCATCAAGCCGCATCGTGCCTACGACCGAAGATGTTTGGGCGGCCCTTCATCGGCGCAAAGTTCGCTCCACGATGTCGGAAGCGCCCAAGGCCGCGCGACGCGCTCGTGCATTGCACTGGCCGTTAGAATTCCCAGATATCATGCATCGGGGTGGGTTCGACGTGGTCTTGGGTAATCCGCCGTGGGAGCGGATAAAGGTGCAGGAACATGAATACTTTGCGTCTCGTGATCCAGAAATAGGAAGCGAAAAGAGCGCCAAAGTTCGGTCGCTGCTAATTTCTGCGCTTAGAAATGCGCCACTCGAAAGCAGCGAGCGGAATCTTTACTCACAGTTTGAAAGCGCCCGCCGAGAGGCGGAAGCCATTTCAACGTTCATGCTCTTGCCTGGAGAAGATGGTGGACGCTTTCCATTTTGCGGACGTGGAGATGTAAATACTTACGCACTCTTCTCGGAGCTGTTCAACAATTTAAAACGGCATGACGGAAGAGCAGGGATTATCGTGCCTACCGGCATTGCTACCGATGCACTCACGGCACCTTTCTTCGGCTATTTGGTGGACGAGCGACGATTGGCATGTCTTGTCGATTTTGAGAACTCTGGCCCCATTTTTCCAACCGTTCACAGAAGTTTTAAATTTTGCCTTCTAACTTTAGGCCGCAACGAGCCGATGGCCAGTTTCGCATACTTTATCAAGGAAACGCCGCAGCTAACGGAACCTGAGCGGTGTTTTACTCTGACGCCAGAGCAAATAGCCACTATTAATCCGAACACCAAAACCGCACCCGTATTTCGTTCTCGCGCAGACGCCGAGCTAACGCTTAAAATTTACCAAAACAATCCAATTCTTATCGAGAAGGGCGCGGGGGTCTCGCATAATCCGTGGGTAGTTTCGCATGCGAGCACGCTGTTCGATATGACAAGAGATTCTGGTTTTTTTAACTCACAAAGAGATTTGCAAACTCGCAGCCTCAGTCTTGAGGGTAATGCATGGTTCTCGTCTGAATCGGGCAGTGTAGCGTTCCTGCCTTTATTCGAAGCAAAGATGCTTCATATTTTCGATCACCGCTGGGCGCCGTCACCTGATGAGGATCAAGGCAACGAAGGTGGATTTGCCCGATCCAAAGCCGATCCTGATTATGAGCCCCTACCACGTTTCTGGGTCCCCATCGAGGAGATTACCAAACGCATCGAAAAGCAAGGCTGGAAGTTCAAATGGCTTATTGGCATTAGAAAAATCGCGAGAGTGACGGATGAGAGAACGATTATACCAACCATTTTTCCGCTAGGTGCGGTGGGAAATAGTGAACATGTTATTTTCCCGGGCGCTCATCTTCCGGTGGGGCAGGTGGTATATTTTGTTGGAGCAGCATCTTCGTTGGTTCTGGACTATGTTGCCCGTCAGAAAATTGGGGGTACCAACATAAACTTCTTCTATCTTGAGCAACTTCCATTTCCGCCGCCCGGTCAAGCTTCTGATGTGATGATGGAGTTCATTTGTCCCCGAGTATTAGAGCTCACCTTCACTTCTCTCAGCTTAACTCCCTTTGCCCGCGATCTAGGCTATGATGGACCTCCTTTTGCATGGGACGAGTTCCGCAGAGCATGCCTGCGCGCGGATCTCGATGCCTTCTACGCTCGCGCCTACGGCCTGACCCGCGACGAGCTGCGCTACATCCTCGATCCTACCGACGTGAAAGGCCCTGACTATCCTTCGGAGACCTTTCGCGTGTTGAAGGAAAAGGAAATCCGTCAACACGGCGAATACCGCACGCGCCGCCTCGTCCTCGCAGCCTGGGACCGGATGGACGCCATCGGCGAATTCACTGCGATGGGGATGTGATGATCGAATCGCCGCAGGGCTACATCGTCGCCACAGAATGCCAGAAGGCGACCTGGCAGAACGGCTATCGGCGGAAATTCGAGGAGAGCGCGGGCTGGTCTCGTTGGGGCTCCACAACCGCCAAGGGGTCAGTATTTCTCGCTGCCACCGGACCCCAGGGGCCTTGGCATATTGCCATCGATCACGCGGGCGTGGCGGCGGAACTGGGCCTGACGCAATCTGCGCTCCCTGGTCCAGGTCTAGCCAGATACAGCTTTCCTACCCTGACAAAGCTCTATGACGCGCTCAGCCGAGTTTACGCTTTGGCCGTCACGCTACCCGACGGCCCGTTGGAGGCATTCGTTGCGGAGATCGCAAGTCTACCGCGCAATACCGAGGCCGAGCGCCTCGTTGTGCAGCGCGTCGGGCAAAATATCTTTCGTGACCGGCTGCTGACCTACTGGGGGGGACGATGTCCGCTGACAGGTATCACGGAACCAGCACTCCTGCGTGCCTCTCACATCAAACCCTGGGCCGACTGTGAGACGGATGCGGATCGGCTGAACGTCCACAACGGACTGCTTCTGTCGGCGCTATGGGACGCCGCCTTCGACAAAGGCCTCGCAACATTCAACGATGACGGCAACCCTGTTCTCTCGAAACGACTTGAGCCTGCGACCTGTGCCTTTCTCAATCACGGAGTGGTCGCCAGACTCCCCCTAAACGATCAACATCGACTGTGGCTCTCTTGGCACCGTGACCACGTCTTCGACAAACCGTGAGAACGCAACGCCGCGAGCATGTTTGCTATGTGTTTGCTAGGCGAATTGCCATGCGACGGCGAAGTCGACTAAGTCGTTGATTTTGTTGGTGGAGCCGAGGGGAATCGAACCCCTGACCTCTGCAGTGCGATTTGCCTCAGGCATGTTTTTCGATATTTTGGTATGTTCCGCCATGTGTCAATCAAGCGTAGGAAATACATGCATAAATTGACATTTCATCGGCGTCTTGCGACAACCCCCGAACACGTCAAGCGATGCATTTCTGCGTGAACCCTGCGTGAACGGGTGAAAGTCAGAACTGCATGAAAAAGAGGTCAGGGGTGCCTCGTCATGCCCACTCTGAAGGCCAATCACCGGCAGATCCTTGCCGCCAAGCCGGTCGACGGGAAAAAGACGCGCTACCGGATCGAAGGCGTGCCGGGGCTCTGGCTCTACGTCAGCCCGAGCGGAGTTCGCACCTGGTACGCCCGCTACCAGATCGGGTCCGGCAAGACCCGGCGAGAGCGGTGGTACCGGATCGGCGACGCGACCTCGACGCCGCTCGCGACCGCCACAGAGAGGGCCAAATCCGTTGACGTCGAAGTGGACGTGAAAGAGCGAGACCCGCACGGTGAGCGCGAGTTCCGGCGCGCCGACGAGATGACCGTCGGCGATCTCTTCCACGAGTGGCACACGCGCTATGCCACCTTGAAGTTGGCGCGGGCACCAACGGACGAGATCACCTTCCGCTGCCACATCAAGCCGGAATTCGCCAAACGCAAAGTGCGAGAGTTGACGCGCCTCGATCTCGGCCGCTTCCGGGACGTGGTGGCCAAGAAGGCGACCCCGCTCACCTCCAACCGGGTCATGGTTCTCTTGAGCCGCATCTTCAACTGGGGGCTCGATGAAGGCATGCTCGAGTTCAACCCTGTCGCCCGGATGCGCAAGGCTGCCGCCCGCAAGCCGCGCGAGCGCGTTCTCACGCGCGTCAATATCAACGTTTTCTGGAATGCCCTGGACCACATGGAGACGATGACCGGCGAGCACATGGCGCGCGCAGAGAAGGGCCGCATTCTCTCGCCCTCGACTCGCTCCATCCTGCGTCTGCTGCTCCTGACCGGGCAGCGAAGGACCGAGGTCGTGGGCGCTCTCAAATCCGAGCTCGAGCTGCACGGGCCGGAGCCCGTCTGGACCATCCCCGGCGAGCGGACCAAGAATGGCCTTCTGCATCGCGTGCCGTTGTGTCCCAATGCCTGCGAGGAATTCGTCCGGGCAATCGTCGCCGCGCCGGCGAAAAGCCCTTACGTGTTCGCCTCTGCAGACAATCCGCGCGCACACCTCACGCCGCTGTCGATCACGAGAGCCATGGCGAGGCTGGTCAACGAGCTGAAGATCCCGACCGTGTCTCCACACGATCTCAGGCGCACTGTAGGTACAGAGATGGCTCGGCTCGGCATCGCGGTCCACGTCCGCTCGCTCGTGCTCAACCACAGCCCGCAGAGCCGCGGCATCACCGAAGCCGTCTACAACCGCTATGCCTATGACAAGGAGAAGCGCGAAGCCCTGGCCCTGTGGGAGGCCGAGTTGATGCGCCTGATCGGCAGCGCGGCGAGCGCACGCGCTGCCGCCCTTTCGTAGTCAATGTAAGCGATCGATTACATCTGTAGAATGTAAGCGAAAACTTTCATTGTTTGTTTGTAAGCGTTCGCATACAATGCCAGAAGGAAAGCGATCGCTTACAAGGAGTCGATGTGTTCATTCGCCGCCCGAGCGACATCGGTCTGCTGGTCAAGGCAGCCCGCAAAGCGAGGTCCATGAGCCAGGACGACCTTGCCCGGCGGCTCGGCGTCTCACGGCTCTGGATCAACGAGTTCGAGGGCGGCAAACCGACGGCCCGGCTCGATCTCGTGCTGCGTGCGCTTGCCGAACTCGATATCACCTTGACGGCACAGACGGATGGTCCGATCGACGGCGGCGATCTCGTCGAGACGCCGACCGACACCATCGATATCGACGATATCGCAGATACCGGCCTCTCTACTCCGAAGGCCCTCAGGGAGCCTCGCACGCCTGCGGTGACGAAACGGGGGCGCCGATGACGAAGACCCTCATGGTCCTCATCGACGGTGCGGAGATCGGCGAGGTCACCCAGGACAGCCGCGGTAAGTTCCACTTCACCTACGGCGATGCATACCGTAAGGCGCCTAGCGCCATCCCCTTGTCGGTCTCGATGCCGTTGTCCGTCGCCGAGCACGTGGACAAGGCCATCCGCCCCTTCATGTGGGGCTTGCTTCCGGACAACGACGACACCCTGACGAACTGGGGGAAGCGTTTCGGGGTCAGTCCGCGCAATCCCTTCGCCCTGCTCTCGGAAGTCGGTGAGGACTTGCAGGGCGCCATCCAGATGGTCTCGCCCGCGCACGCGGACGCACTCAGGAGGCGTGAAGGCATCACGCCTCTTTCCCGCGAGGTTCTCGCGGAGAGCTTTGCAGCTCTCGTTCGCGATCCCGGTGCGACTCAGTTCACCAAGGGCGGCGGACAGTTTTCTCTGGCTGGAGCGCAGCGGAAGAAAGCGCTATATCGGGTCAACGACAAATGGTACGAGCCGCGCGGACGGACGCCGTCGACCCATATTCTCAAGCCGCCGATCACGGGCCTCGAAGGACAGGTCGAGAACGAGATGTTCTGCCAGCGCCTCGCCCCGCGCTTGTCGCTGCCGGCACCACGAACGTGGGTCGAGGTTTTCGGCGACATCCCGGTCGTCGTCGTCGAGCGCTACGACCGCCGCCGTCTTGCCGGCAAGCGCGTCCTGCCAATCGATAGCCCTGGCGGAGAGGTCCATCGCGTCCACCAGGAGGATTGCTGTCAGGCTCTTATGGTCGATCCGCGCAACAAGTATCAGCGTGATGGCGGCCCCGGGATGCGTCAGGTCATGGAGCTGCTCTCGGGCTCTGGTCGGCCGAGCGAGGACCGGGACCGCTTCATGCGCGCGTGCGCGTACAATTTCGTGATCGCCGGCACCGACGCTCATGGCAAAAATTACGGTCTGCTGCTGGCGGCCGGCGGACGCTATCGCCTCGCCCCCTTGTACGATATCGCGAGCTGGCTTCCCTACTCGAAGAACAAGCGGGAGGACCGCCTCGCCATGAGCGTTGATCGCATGTATTTCTTTCAGGAGATCTTCCCCCGCCATTGGCAGGACGAAGCTCGCAAGTGCGGTTACAGCGCCGACCAGATGATGGCACACATCCGGGATATTCTCGCCCGGCTGCCCGACGAAGCCGCTTCACTCCTCGCGGCCTGCAAGTCCGAAGGTATGAGCGACAAGACGCTCGACGCTCTGACCGACCTGATGGCCCGCCGCGTGCGCGACCTGGCAGGAAAGTACGGCTCCGAGCCGATGACGCGAGAGCAGGACCGCCTGCCGGGTCTTTGAACACAGGTCGTTCCATGGACCTTGATACTCTGCCTACCCCGCAGCAGTGCAAAGTCGAGAACTTCGGCCCGCGGCTCCACCAAGACTTTGAGTAAGCATTTTTTCTATAAAATATGCCCTCGCCGAAGTGGCACCCCTCAATCTTCCCCACATTTCTCTTGCGATAGAGTGAGACGTCACGATGTCGCATGAGCCTGCAGATGGCGTGCGATCTCAGCCGGCCAAAACACAGCGCGCGACGCTCATGGCCGAATTTAGATCGAAGAGTTGGACCACCGACGCGCTCGCCCTGATCGCAATTCGCCGGCGATCCGCGCGGATCGGGCTCGAAACACGTCGCGCGTGGCATTCCGGCGGCATGCGCCGCTGCAAGCGCATGCTATACGAAACGGCTACCGCCTGATCCGATTGAGCGATGTGAATCCGGGGGAATGATGGGTTTGCATGCATTTCTCGGACAGGTGCGGTGTCTCGGCGGCGTACTGCTGGCCGCGACGCTCCTCACCGGTTGTGCCGTCGGCGTGGCGCGCAATGCGGTGCCGCTGGCACTCGTCGACAAGGCCGACGTTGCGGGCCTGGACGGCATACGCGGGTGGGGCGACGTCGCGCCGCGTGATGCCGCCGCGATCCCGCACGCGCGGCTGCCCGGAATGGGGCGTTTTGCAGTGGCGCCTACGCGCGAAAGTGGCCGCCCCATCGTCAACATGCTGGCGCTCTCAGGCGGCGGCGCTGATGGTGCGTTTGGTGCCGGCCTACTCGTTGGATGGTCCGACGCCGGCACGCGCCCGCGTTTCGAGGTTGTTACTGGCGTCAGCGCGGGCGCGCTCATCGCTCCTTTCGCCTTTCTGGGCCGGGAACATGACCGGCAGCTGCGTGAGATGTTCACGCTCTACGCGACGGAAGACCTGCTCCGAAAGCAGGTCGTGACCGGGCTGTTTGGTGGAACGGCGCTCGCCGACAGTGCACCGCTCGCCGAACTCATCGCCAAGTACGTCGACCAGCGCATGTTCAGGGCGATCGCGCGCGAGTACAGGCAGGGCCGGATGCTGTTGATCGGCACTACCAATCTCGATGCGCAGCGCCCGGTGATCTGGAATATGGGCGAGATCGCCGCGCGCGGCACGCCTGAGGCACTGGCATTGTTCCACAAGGTCGTCCTCGCATCAGCCTCGATCCCTGGCGTGTTCCCGCCGGTTCACATCGAGGTTGTAGCCGGCGGCCATCGTTTCGAAGAAATGCATGTCGATGGTGGTCCGACGCGCCAAGTCTTTCTGGTGCCGACCCAACTGCCACTGACCGACTTCGACCGCTTTTATGAAGCACCGCCGCTGCGGCGCATCTACGTCATCCGGAATGCCAAGCTCGGGCCGGCGTATGAACCCGCGAAGGCCACCACGATTGCAATTGGTGGACGTACGCTGAGCACGCTCATCTTGAACCAGAGCCAGGGCGATCTCGCCCGCATCTATCAGACCGCGTCGCGCGCGAACGCCGAATTCAACCTCGCCGGAATTCCGCCGGATTTCAACGAGCCCTCGAAAGAAGCATTCGACCGCGACTACATGCAGGCGCTTTTCCAGCGGGCCAGGGCGCTTGCGCGGAGCGGGTACCCTTGGCAAAAGGGCGCGCCGAAATTTTGATTGAGCGGACGCCACGCGCAATCGTCCATCACGCGGCACTATCGCACGATGGGCTGCTCCGCAGCAGGGACACTCGTGGACGAGACTGGTGGATAAAACACAATGTCAGGTTCGCAGATTTGGGTCGCCATCTGAAGCGTTTTCCATGGCGGCGAGTTTACTCCGTAGCACCTCCAGCTGTCGGTGATACTCCTCGGCGTTGCCATAGGCGACGAAGTCGGCATAGTGGGCGTGCGGAGCGATCAATCGCCGCGCGTGCTTGATGGGACACCAATACTGCTCGGTGCGTGCCGCGATCTCCCGCACGTAGGCGAACAGGCCGTTGGCATAGGAGCAATAGGCGCAATTCAGCTTCTCGAGCGCGTTGAGATAGGCGAGGTTCTGCCGATCGAAGACGATGTAGTCACGGCGCCGGACCTTGGAGATGCCGTAAACGGGAAAGCAAGTGGCCTGGTAGAGCGTCACGAACAGATCCAGGATGACGATTGGGACGATGACGGCATAGATGAATGGTGCCGTCACAACCACCATAAGCCGCGCGCCGCGGACGTAGTCGAGCAGCCTGATCTTAAGCTCGCGATGACGCTTGAGGATGTGCTCCTCAAAGACGACCCGATCCCGCTCGATACGCAGCCGCAGCTCGGCGCGTGCCCGCTCGAATGCCGCATCGAGCTCGGTTTCAAGGCTGCGCATGCGGGCGAGGATGGCCCTCACCTCGGAGTTTCCCGACGGCTCGGCAGAACCTTCTGGAGGGGTTGGTGCGCTCATGATCGATGGTCCTTGCTCATCCACATCCGCAGGAGGTCGACGAGCATGACGGCCGGCAGTGCGAGCAGCGCTGCGCTCATTGCGCGCTCGCTGGTCGAGGCGCTTCGGGGCTACGAGCAGGGTTTTGTGGCAGAAACTCGATCGCTGGTGCATGGCGGATTGGCTGAGGATAGAGGCGAATCAGATTTAGGATCGATGCCGGAATGCCGATCTTGACATTGAGGCCCATGAGCTTCGCTTCTTCGGCCGTCAGCGCATAGTCGTGTGTCCATTGACCGCCTGCGAGCTTGTCGACAAGGCTTGCTGCCTGCTCTGCTGGCATCCTATCGCCGATGAGCTCAACGGCGCCCGCCTTGACCTGGCGCAGAGCCTTTTCACCCATGTTGGCTAGCACCAGCGTCAAGTCACTGATCTCCGCAATTGGCTTCTCTTTCTTCACCTCCACAAGGCTCGCGGCTGGCAGACCGGAAATCTGCGGATCGATCGGGCCGAGCACCGAGAAATTATCCATGATGATCTCGTCGGCCGCCAGCGCAATCAGCGTGCCCCCCGACATCGCATAGACCGGCACATGCACGGTGACTCTTGACGGATGAGCCTTGACGGCGCGCGCGATCTGCATCGCGGCCAGCACCATCCCGCCTGGCGTATGCAGAATGAGGTCGATGGGCGTGCCGGCCGGAGTTTCCTGGATCGCTGGAATGATCTGCTGGGCATCCTCGAGATCGATCATGCGGCTCGTCCGAAAGCCCAACAGGTTCTGCGTCTCCTGACGATGGATCATCGTTATGACGCGCGACCCCCGCTCCTTTTCGATCGCTGCTATCTGATTGGCTCTCCTCGCCGCCAGCAGCCGTCCTTGAATAACCGGCTGAAGCGCAGAAGCGACGAATATGAGCGCAATGATAATGCTGAGCAATTCCATGGTTACACCGCCTACGGACTACATGCATATGTATTGTGATGACTGTGGCCGACCGTCAACTATACGGCGCGTCCAACCAGCGCGCCGATGATCGCGGTCGCTGCCATGGCGACCGCGCCCCAGAACGTAACGCGAAGCGTTGGCTTCAAGATGCTCGATCCACCGAGGCGCGCCCCAATGGCACCAAGTGCCGCAAGCCCGATCAAACAAGCGATTGATACGATCCACGTTAGCCCGCGCGTCGGCGCCAGCAATGCGACCACCAATGGGAATGCCGCACCTGCGGCAAACGTCGAGGCCGACGTAAACGCAGCCTGCACGGGACGTGCGGTCACATGCGGCGCCAGACCAAGCTCGTCACGAGCATGCGTTGAGAACGCATCTTTCGCCATCATCTGCTGTGCCACTTTTCGAGCCAGGTCAGCCTCGACGCCGCGATCGACGTAGATCTGCGCGAGCTCAGCCAACTCTGCCTCGGGTTGCTCCGCAAGCTCTCGCCTCTCGCGCGCAAGATCGGCATTTTCGGTATCGGCCTGAGAACTCACTGACACGTACTCGCCCGCAGCCATGGACATGGCGCCCGCCACCACTGCTGCTACTCCGGCTACCAAGACCTCGTTGCGTGACGGCGAGGCAGCCGCGACGCCAACGATCAGGCTGGCCGTAGAGATGAGGCCATCGTTGGCACCCAGGACAGCAGCACGGAGCCAGCCGACACGATCAATCAGATGGGTTTCGCGGTGAGGAGGCCGCATTTCGTATCCTTTGTCGCAGCGTTGCTGTCTAATGGTGCAGTTTCTGAAGGTCTGAGCGGGGCTCTCTCTTGAGTGAGATACGGCTCTCTTGAGGTCATCGTGCGCGACCGCCCAGCCACATCTGGATAACGCCGACAACGAGCAGGGCCGGCAGTGCGAGCAGCGCCACGATGGCCAGGGTCAGGGCCGCGCCGATCCAAAAGAAGACGAGGACGGCGAATACCAACCACGCCGCAAGAAAGACTACAGTGCCAACCAGCCAGGCGCGCCAGCCGGTGATGACTGTGGTCTTGCCATTGCGTGTGATGACGATCATGGGGTCACTCCTTCCGCGAGAGCCAGCCGACGCGTGGCACGCGCGATCACCAACTCCTCGTCAGTTGGGATGACCAGCACGTCGACCCGTGAGGTGGCGGCGCTGATGCGGGCTGCGCCCCGGCTGTTGGCCGCGGCATCGATGTCGACGCCCATCCAGCCGAAGTGCTCGCAGATGCGGCGCCGCATGAACGCCGAGTGCTCGCCGATGCCGGCCGTGAACACGAGCACGTCGAGTCCGCCGAGGATGGCAACGAGCCCACCGAGCTCGCGGGCGGCGCGGTAGACGAAAAGATCGAGCGCTTCGGCAGCAGGTGGATCATTGCTGTCCTCGAGGTCGCGGACGTCCGCGCTGATCCCGGACACGCCGAGCAACCCCGACTTGTTATAGAGCAGGTTGGCAACCTCGTTTGGTGTCATGCCCTTCTGCTGCAACAGGTGTAGGACCACCCCGGGATCAAGCGCGCCGGAGCGCGTGCCCATCATGAGACCGTCCAGCGCCGTGAACCCCATCGTGCTGGCCACGCTCCGCCGATTCCTCATCGCACACATGCTGGCGCCGTTGCCGAGATGGGCGACGATCACGCGGCCATCGGCGCGCGGGCCGGCATGCTCCGGCAGGACGCTGGCGATGTATTCGTAGGACAGACCGTGGAAGCCGTACCGGAGCACACCCTCGTCGGTCAGCTCGCGCGGCAGCGCGAACATCTGGGCGAGGCGCGGCTGCGTGCGGTGGAACTGGGTATCGAAGCATGCCACCTGCGGCAGCTGGCCCCAGGCCTTTGTAACGGCACGGATGGTCGCGAGGTTGTGTGGCTCGTGCAGCGGCGCGAGGCTCACCAATTGATCGAGCTCGGCCATGACGGCGTCATCGACGCGGACGGGATCATTGAACCTGGCGCCACCGTGGACAACGCGATGGCCGGCGGCCGTGATCGTCACGTCCGGCAGACGCGTTCGCAGCATGTCCAGCAACCAAGCCGTCAAATTGTCGTGTGTAGCGGGTTGCGGAAGCGCGGGGGCTTCGGTCAGCCGCACGGCTGTTGTCCCCTTCGGGGTGAAGCGCGGCGTCGATCCGATGCCATCGATCGCGCCGCGACAAAGAACCTCCAGGCGCTCGGTCTCGTAGAGCGCGAACTTGATGCTCGACGAGCCCGCATTGAGTATCAAGACGGCGCTGGTCATTGCGCACCTCGCGTCCTGTGATGGACAACGAGCTGCGCCAGCGCGCATGAAGCCTGCCGCGCCAGTGCGCCGTCTGCACGACTGGTCAGCATGATCGGCACGCGGCCGCCCATGACGATGCCAGCGGCGTCGGCGCCTGCGAGGTAGATCAGCTGCTTGGCGATCATATTGCCGGCTTCGAGATCTGGTGCGACCAGAATGTCGGCATCTCCTGCAACCGCGGAGACGATCCCTTTGGTCCTGGCCGCCTCCTTCGACACGGCGTTGTCGAACGCGAGCGGGCCATCGATCAGGCCACCGGTGATCTGTCCGCGTTCGGCCATCTTGCACAGAGCGGCAGCCTCCACAGTCGAGTTGATCTTGGGGTAGACGGTCTCGAGGGCCGAGAGGATCGCGACCTTCGGCTCGGCCATGCCGAGGGCGTGGGCGAGATCGATGGCGTTTTGCACGATGTCGCGCTTGGTCTCGAGATCAGGGTAGATGTTGATCGCAGCGTCCGTGATCAGGAGCGGCTTGGGGTAGTGCGGCACGTCAAGCGCAAAGACGTGGCTCATGCGTCGCTCGGTCCTGAGGCCCGTATCGGTCTTGACGACGGCGCCCATCAGCTCATCGGTGTGCAGCGCACCCTTCATCAGCGCCTCGACGCGGCCCTCGCGAGCCAATTCGACGGCACGCGCTGCAGCTGCATGGCTGTGCGGTGTATCGATGACCTCGATATCTTGCAGGCTGCGTTTAACAGCGTCAGCCGCCTTGCGAATCTTGGCTTGCGGGCCGACTAGAACGGGCACGATCAGCCGGTCGGCCGCCGCATCGAGTGCGCCGACGAGCGAGACCTCGTCGCACGGGTGCACGACCGCGGTTCGGATCGGCTGGCACTTATGCGCGGCCTCGATCAACTGGCGATAGCGGGCCCCGCGTTCATGCAGATGGACCTCGGGAAGAACAGCGCGTGGCCGGCGCACCTTCTGTGTCGGGGCGATCACCAGCGCCTCGCCCTTGATCACCGTCTCTCCGGCCTGGTTGGTGCACACGCAATCGAGCACGACCTGCTTCTTGTCGGGAATTTTCTCGCGCACCGTGACGCGGACGGTGACGGTGTCGCCGAGACCGACCGGGCGGCGAAAGCTGAGTGACTGGTCGAGATAGATGGTGCCTGGACCGGGCAGCTCGGTGCCGAGCACGGCCGAGATCAGAGCGCCGCCCCACATGCCGTGTGCGATGACCTTGTGGAAGAGATCGGACTTGGCGAACTCCTCGTCGACGTGGGCCGGATTGACGTCGCCAGACATTACCGCAAACAGCTCGATGTCCTGCTGCCGGAGCGTACGCGTGATCGCTGCTGTGTCGCCGACCTTCAGCTCGTCGAACGTCTTGTTCTCGATGTACTGCATCACGTCTGCCCTGCCTTGCGGCCGGTGTCCGCTCTGGCGGCGGCAGCCGCCTTCTCACCCTCGATCTCCTCGGCGATGACCTCGAGATCGCGGAAGGCGTCTCCCCCACTCAATTCGTCGGCCACATGGGCGATAGGCTTGTCGTTGATCGTGAGATCGCCTTCGCCCCATGGCATGGTGTCGATCTCGAGCTGGTCGTCTCCATCCGTTGCCGTGAAACGCTGTACGGTTGCGCCCTTGCCTGCTGGCAGCGAGAGGTCGGGTGTCCAATCCAGTTTCTTAGTGGTCATTGCAGGGTTCCTGTGCAAGCGACGTTGGAATCGATGAAGTCGAATCTCACGACATCACGTGATGGCCGGCATCGACGTAGGCGATGTTGCCAGTGACGTTGCGGGCCAAGGCACTGACGAGGCCGGCGGCGATAGCGCCGACGTCGTCGATCGACACGAGTTGCCGTGCCGGGGAGCGGACGCGGGCTTCGTCGATCAAATTATCGAAATGATCGATGCCGGAGGCTGCGCGTGTCTTAAGCGGACCTGGCGAGAGGGCGTTGACGCGGATGCCCTTGGGTCCAAGCTCGGCAGCGAGGTAGCGAACCGTTCCCTCCAGCGCGGCCTTGACCGGTCCCATGATGTTGTAGTGATCGACCACCTTCTCTGCGCCGTAGTAGCTGACCGTCAGAATGCAGCCGCCTTCGCGCATCAGCGGCTCGGCGAGGCGTGCCATGCGGATGAACGAATGAACCGAGACGTCCATGGCGCGCGAAAAACCGGAACGCGAGCAGTCGGTCACCCGGCCATGAAGGTCCTCCTTGGGGCAGTAGGCGATCGAATGCAGGAGGAAATCGAGGCGCCCCCACGTCTGCTGGATCTTTTCAAATGCGGCCTCGAGCTGCCCATCCTTTTCCACGTCGACAGGCAGCAGCAACCGGGCGTTCACGTTCTTCGCCACGGGTTCGACGAACGGTTTCGCCTTTTCGTTGAGATAGGTCAGCGCCAGGTCGGCGCCGGCGGCATGGAACGCGGTCGCGCAACCCGAGGCGATCGAGTGCGGATTGGCGACACCGGCGACCAAGCCGACCTTGCCGGACAGAAGCCTGCTCGGGATTGACATCAGAAATTCTCCTTTGAGCCTGCGCCCCGCCGCCGACTCAGCGTTGGAAGACATGGGTGCCGGGCGCATCGCCTAGGCAAGCGTAACCTTTCCCGGGCGCGCCCATTGATGGTGGCCGCGCACGTTTGGCCGACGAGCGTGCATCCAGCCAACCGCTCCATTCGATCCACCAAGATCCCATCTTCTGCGTGGCTGCCGCGCTCCACTCATCCGGATCAAGGCAGACGTCGTCAGCCTTTTTCAATGTCACGCGGAAGCGGCGATTGGGCCGGTCCGGCTCGCTGACGATACCGGCGTTGTGACCGCCGCTCGTCAGCACGAAGGTGACGTCGGTATCGCTCAGATAGTGGATCTTGTAGACGGACCGCCAGGGCGCGACGTGGTCGCGCTCGGTGCCGACGACGAACATTGGCGCACGGATGTTCTGAATGGCCGCCGAGCGACCGTCGACCATGAAACGGCCCGCAGCCAGCTCGTTGTCGAGATAGAGTCGCTGCAGATACTCGGAATGCATCTTGTAAGGCATGCGCGTCGAGTCCGCGTTCCACGCAATGAGATCGAACATCGGTGAGCGCTCGCCCATCAGATAGTCGTGGACGAGACGCGACCAGATCAGGTCGTTCGTGCGCAGGAGCTGAAAGCTGCCGCCCATCTGGTCACCCGTCAGATAGCCGCGGTTCCACATCATGCTTTCGAGGACGTGCAGCTGACTGTGATCGATGAACAGCGCGAGCTCGCCTGGCTCGGTGAAATCGGTCTGAGCGGCGAGAAGAGTCAGGGAGGCGAGACGCTGATCGTCTGCCCGGGCCATCGCGGCAGCGACAATCGACATCAGTGTGCCGCCGAGGCAGTAACCGGTGGCATGCACCTTCTGATCGGGCACGATGGCGTTGACGCAGTCGAGCGCCGCCATGACCCCTGAGCGCCGGTAGTCGTCCATCGTGAGATCGCGGTCATCGGCGGTCGGATTGCGCCACGAGATGCAAAACACGGTGTAGCCCTGGTTGACCAGGTAGCGCACCAGCGAGTTCCCCGGCGACAAGTCGAGGATGTAGTATTTCATGATCCACGCCGGCACGATGAGGATCGGCTCGGCATGCACGGTCTCGGTCGTCGGCTCGTACTGGATCAGCTCGATCAGGTGATTGCGGTAGACGACTTTGCCCGGCGTGACCGCGACGTCGCGGCCGACGACGAAGCGCTCGGTGCCGACCGGCGCCTGACCGGTCGCCAGCCTGCCGACGTCCTCCAACCAATTCTGATAACCCTGGATGAAGTTCGCTCCGCCCGTCTTCAAGGTCCGTTCGATCACCTCTGGATTGGCGAACGGATTGTTCGACGGCGAGAACATGTCGAGCAGCTGGCGCGCGGTGAAGGAGACCACATCCTCGTGATGGGGCGCGACGCCCGGAACCTCACGTGTTGCGTTATGCCACCATTGCTGACCAAGCAGGAAGGCCTGCGCCCAGAAGCAGAAGGGTGGCTTTTGCCAGGCCTTGGCCGTGAACCGGCTGTCGCCGGGCAGCGGCTCGATGCAGGGCGGCGCATGCGTGCCCGTGCTCGCAGACAGAAGGTGGGCGCCGAACCGGCCCGCCTTTTCACTGCCCTTCCAGACAAGCTCCATACGCTTACCTGGCGCCACCGCGAGATGGATCGACCAGTCCATGAAGGCGAGCGCCAGCGCAGCCGGGGACAGGCCGCCCGTCGCCTGCGCAGTGAGCGCCTCGCGCATACGGTCGATGGAGCGGAACGCCTCGAGGCCCAGGCTTTCTTCCGGCTGCGGCGGAGGCTTGGGGGCCCGGGCGGTTGCCGGCTCGAGGCCCATTGGCCGCGATATCGCCGGCACGGCGGGCGCAGCTGGCCTTTTTCCAGGCTTTGTCACGACTGCTGTCTTGGCGGTGTCCATCTGCTTATCCTTTATTCATGCGGGGCTGCACGGTATCGCGCTCACCCTCGGCCAAAAGCGCAATTGCCTCTTCGAGGATGGCCTCGAGTGGACCACCCTCGCGTTCGGTCATCGGTTCGATCCGAAGCACGTTGCGGAGAATGTCGACGCCGACCAGCAAAGCTACGATCACGGACGTTCTCCGGTTGTCGGAATGCCCGAGCTTGGTGGCAAGCGGATCGATCACCTCCTTGCGGATGAAGTCGCGCAGAACCGGCGCGGCCGCCGGACTCATGAGCGATCGCACAATAACCTCGAACGGAGCGACCTCGTCGGATGTCCGTGGTCCTCGGTTGAACGCGCGCCTGGTCATTGCAGACGCGAGGTCGACCCGGTTGTCCTGCAGGAATCGGCGTGTCTGGAACAAGGACGTGATCGTCTCTGCGAACAGCCGCTCCTTCGAGCCGTAGCAGCGATGCACGTATGCGACATCGACGCCAACATCGGCGGCAATATCGCGCAGCCCCACCTCCTCGTATGAGGCCTTTGAGAACCGGAGGATGGCAGCTTGCAGGATCAGCTCCCGCGTCGATGCTTTTGGCTTGCTCGTCTTCTTGCGCATGGCTCCGTCACAAAGTTCGATGTTCCCATTCGCAACTTCTATGCTACGGCTGGTCAACAGTCGTTGACTTGGATCAAGGCTGTGATAGACGGTAGGGACTCCAAAGTCAACGGCCGTTGACTTAAATCAAGGCGCGGCGGGAAGGGGCCCCGTAGGAGCGCGCTAGAAGCCCAATTGCCGGAAAAGGACCTGTCATGGCCAAACCCTTCCAGTCCTCTCTCGAAAGCGCGCGGGCGTTTGCCAAGGGCAAGGAGCGCTGGCTGCTCGTCGCGCTGGCCGTGGCCCTGGCGGGCGGCGTGCTCGCCTGGCAGCGGCTCGCCAGCAGCGCGCTGCCCGCCGGTATCGCGAGCGGCAACGGCCGCATCGAAGCCGTCGATATCGACATCGCCACCAAGACGGCGGGACGCCTGAAGGAGATCCTCGTCGGCGAGGGCGAATTCGTTCGTGCCGGCCAGGTGCTGGCCAGTATGGATATTCTGGTGCTCGAGGCGCAGAAGAGGGAGGCCGAGGCGCAGCTGAAGCGGGCCGTGATCGGGGTTGAGAGCGCCAAGGCCCAGGTCGTGCAACGCAAGGCCGAGCATCAGGCCGCTGTCGCCGTCGTGGCGCAGCGCAAGGCGGAGCAAGCCGCCAATGTCAGCCGGTTCGCGCGATCGGATGAGCTTGCCTCGAAGCAGATCACGTCCCAGCAGGTGCTCGATGACAACCGCGCCAAGATGGAGAGCGGCAAGGCTGCGATCCTGGCCGCCGAGGCGCAGGTGGCGGCTGCACAAGCCGCCATCAGCGCCGCCGAGTCGGCAGTCATCAACGCCGAGGCCGCGATCGAGGCTGCGAAGGCCACCATCGAACGGTTGCAGGCCGACATCGACGACAGCACGCTGAAATCCCCACGCGACGGCCGCGTGCAGTATCGGGTCGCGCAGCCTGGCGAGGTGCTGGCCGCGGGGGGACGGGTGCTCAATCTCGTCGACCTCGGCGAGGTCCATATGACGTTCTTCCTGCCGACAGCTCAGGCCGGCAGGCTGGCGATCGGCAGCGAGGTCCGGTTGGTGCTCGACGCTGCTCCTCAACTCATCATTCCCGCCCGCGTCTCCTTTGTCGCGGATGTCGCCCAGTTCACTCCCAAGAGCGTCGAGACGACGGAAGAGCGCCTCAAGCTGATGTTCCGGGTCAAGGCCCAGATCCCCCCAGAGCTGCTGCGCAAGCACATCCAGCAGGTGAAGACCGGGTTGCCTGGCATGGCCTACGTCCAGCTGCAACCTGACGCCACGTGGCCCACTAGCCTCAAGGGGACGCTGGTCCAATGACGAACCTGCTCGACGACGAGGGCGCGCACGCGCCTATGCGGCCGGTCGCCCGGCTCGAAGGCGTATCGCTGTCTTATGGCCGCACGCGCGCGCTTGACGCCATCACGCTCGACATTCCGGCGGGCGCAATGGCCGGCTTGATCGGGCCCGATGGGGTCGGCAAGTCGAGCCTGCTCTCGCTCATCGCGGGCGCCCGCACCATTCAGGCCGGCCGCGTCGAGGCGCTCGGCGGCGACATGGCAGACGCCACCCACCGGCGGCTCACCTGCCCGCGCATCGCCTACATGCCGCAAGGTCTCGGCAAGAACCTCTACCCGGTTCTGTCCGTGTTCGAGAACGTCGACTTCTTCGGTCGACTGTTCGGCCACAACCGGCGCGAACGAGAGCGGCGCATCGGCGCTTTGCTCGAGAGCACGGGGCTTGCGCCGTTCGCTAGCCGTCCGGCCGCCAAGCTCTCGGGCGGCATGAAGCAGAAGCTAGGCCTGTGCTGTTCGCTAATCCACGATCCCGATTTGCTGATCCTCGACGAGCCGACCACCGGCGTCGACCCCTTGTCGCGCCGACAGTTCTGGGAGCTCATCGACGAGATCCGCAAGAGTCGGCCGGGCATGAGCGTCATCGTCTCGACGGCCTACATGGAGGAGGCCGCCCGCTTCGATTGGCTCGCTGCCATGGATGCCGGCCGCGTGCTCGCGACCGGCTCGCCCGAGGCGCTGTTGAGGCAGACCGGGAAAGGGAACCTCGACGACGCCTTCATTGCGCTGTTGCCCGAAGAAAGACGCAGAGGCCACACCGAGGTCGTCATTCCGCCGCGGGAAGCCGACGGGGATGGCGACGCAGCCATCGAGGCCGAGAACCTCACGATGCGGTTCGGCGACTTCACGGCAGTCGACAACGTCAGCTTCCGCATCGCCCGTGGCGAGATCTTCGGCTTCCTCGGCTCGAACGGCTGCGGCAAGACGACGACCATGAAGATGCTGACGGGCCTCCTGCCGGCGAGCGGCGGAACGGCACGCCTGTTCGGCCAAGAGGTCGACCCAAGCGACATGGAGGTGCGCCGCCGCGTCGGCTACATGTCGCAGGCCTTCTCGCTCTATACCGAGCTGACGGTCCGGCAAAACCTCGAGCTGCATGCCCGCCTGTTCGGGCTCGCTCCCGGTACTATCCCCGGCCGCATCGTGGAGATGACCCAGCGCTTCGATCTTGGCGGCGTGATCGAAACCTTGCCGGATGCCCTTCCGCTCGGCATCCGCCAGCGTCTGTCGCTCGCCGTGGCTATGATCCACGCGCCCGAGATCCTGATCCTCGACGAGCCGACGTCCGGCGTCGATCCGGTCGCCCGCGACGGTTTCTGGCAGATCCTGTCGGACCTCTCGCGCAAGGACAAAGTGACAATCTTCGTCTCCACCCACTTCATGAACGAGGCGGAGCGCTGCGACCGCATCTCGCTAATGCATGCAGGCAAAGTCCTCGTGAGCGACCATCCGGCGGCGATCATCGAAAATCGACAGGCCCGCTCTCTTGACGAAGCGTTCATCGCCTACCTCGAGGAGGCTGTCGGGGAGGCGCAGCGGTCGGTGCCGGTCAGCCCGCCAGCAGCCATGCCGCGTGCTGGCGAGTCCCGAACCTCGGCTGAGGCGCCGGCGCCTGCGCCCGTCGAGCGCCGCTTCGACCTGCGGCGGATGCTGGCCTACACCCAACGCGAGGCCCTCGAGCTGCGTCGCGATCCAATCCGGCTCGCGATCGCCACGATCGGCACCGTCATCCTCATGTTCGTCGTCGGATACGGCATCAACATGGATGTCCAGAACCTGTCGTTCGCCGTGCTCGACCGTGACGACACGACGATCAGCCGCGACTATACCCTGCAGATCGCCGGCTCGCGCTACTTCACACAGAAGGCGCCGATCACCGACCACGCCGACTTCGACAGACGCATGCGCAACGGGGAGTTGAGCTTGGCGATCGAGATTCCTCCGGGGTTCGGGCGCGACCTGGCTCGGGGAAAAAGCGTCGCGATCGGGGCCTGGATCGATGGCGCGATGCCGACACGCGCCGAGATTGCCCGCGGCTACGTGCAAGGCATGCATGCGGCCTGGCTCACGCGGAAGACGCGTGAGCTTCTCGGCAGCGCGGCCACCGCCGGGTCCTTCCAGCTCGAGCTGCGCTACCGTTACAATCCCGATAACAAGAGCATTGTCGCCATGGTGCCCGCGGTGATCCCGCTGCTGCTCATAATGATACCTGCCATGCTCGCTGTGCTCAGCATCGTGCGCGAGAAGGAGCTGGGCTCGATCATCAACTTTTACGTCACGCCCGTTACCCGGCTCGAGTTCCTGATCGGCAAGCAGATCCCCTACGTCGCGCTCGCCTTCATGAACTTCCTCATGCTGGCGGCATTCGCAGTCTTCATCTTCAACGTTCCGCTGACCGGCAGCTTTCTGGCGCTGTCCGCCGCGGCTTTGCTCTACGTCATCGCGACGACAGGCATGGGACTGGCCATGTCGACGTTCATGAACAGCCAGATCGCAGCGATCTTCGGTACAGCGCTAATCACACTCATCCCTGCCGTGCAGTTTTCGGGCATGACCGATCCGGTGTCCTCCCTGCGCGGCGCGGGTGCCGTCATCGGCAGCGTCTATCCGACGACTTACTTCGTGACCATCTCGCGCGGCGTCTTCTCCAAGGCGCTCGGGCTCGGAGACCTGTGGGGCGCGTTCTGGCCGCTCCTGCTCGCCGGGCCAGTCCTGATCGCACTCAGCGCAGCCCTCCTCAGGAAACAGGCGAACTGACCTATGCGTCTCTCCCACATCCTCCAGCTTGGCATCAAGGAGCTGCGCGGCCTCGCGCGCGATCCGATGCTGCTCGCGCTGATCGTCTATTCCTTCACGCTCTCGATCTATACCACCTCGCGCGCCATCCCCGAGACGCTCAACCGCGCGGCCATCGCCGTAGTCGACGAGGACCAGTCGCCCGTCTCCTCGCGCATGGTCTCGGCATTATATCCGCCTTATTTCATGGTACCCACGCTGATCTCACAGCAGGAGATGGACCGGCGCATGGATGCGGGGCTCGACACGTTCGCGCTCGACATCCCGCCGAACTTCCAGCGTGATCTCCTGGCTGGCAAGGTGCCGACCATCCAGCTCAACATCGACGCCACCCGCATGACGCAGGCCTTCACCGGCGGCGGTTATATCCAGTCGATCGTCTCGAGCGAGGTCACCGAATTTCAGAGCCGCTATCGCAAGACAGCGAGCCTCCCTGTCGATCTGGAGCTGAGATCGCGATTCAACCAGGCGCTCGACAAGTCCTGGTTCGGCGCTGTCACGCAGGTGATCAACGCGATCACCATGCTGTCGATCATCCTGACCGGCGCCGCTCTCATCCGCGAGCGCGAGCACGGCACGATCGAGCACCTCCTGGTCATGCCCGTGACGCCGCTCGAGATCATGGTGAGCAAGGTCTGGTCGATGGGGCTCGTCGTGCTGCTCGCCTCCAGCGTGGCGCTGACCTTCGTCGTCCAGGGCCTGCTCGGGGTGCCGATCCAAGGCTCACTTGCGTTGTTCATGCTGGGTGCGGCGCTGCATCTCTTTGCCACGGCCTCGATGGGCATCTTTCTCGCAACCGTCGCCGGCTCGATGCCGCAGTTTGGCCTGCTCTTGATGATGGTCCTGATCCCGCTGCAGATCCTGTCTGGGGCCGTGACGCCGCGCGAAAGCATGCCGGGCATCATCCAGGAGATCATGCAGGTCGCACCCAACACGCACTTCGTCGCGCTGGCGCAGTCGGTGCTGTTCCGCGGCGCAGGCCTCGACGTCGTCTGGCCGCAGCTCGCGGCCCTGCTCGGCATCGGCGCGGTGCTGTTCATGCTCGCTCTGAGGCGCTTCAGGCAGTTCCTGCAGTAGGCCGGCGGCGAGCGATCGGGACATGGGATTGGGATGGGCGTCACCGAGGTGTGTCGCCGGACGACGCTGTGCATCGGCGATCAGATGATCCGCTTTCGCCTCGGTCGTCTCATCCCGGCATTGCAACAGGGAGCACGTCGAGATGCCGCCATTGTTGAAACCGGCCCAAAGCATTTTGCTCTTTCTCGATCCAAGACCCGAGCATCTGGAGCGCCTGGATCCCGCAAGCCGAGCGCCGACAACCCACAAACTGGCGACGGCGCACCGCGCCGCTCAGCTGGCCAGCGTGCCGATCCATCTAGCCAGTAACGGCACATTCGGGCCGGCGAAGACCTGGATCGTACTTGCAGCGCCGTTTGTCGCCGCCAACACGCACGACCTGCCGCCGACATCCGTTCAATGGCGTGAGAGCCCGCTCGGGATGGCTCTCGCCACGTCCGATCGCAACAGCCTTGTCCTGTGCGGCTTCTGGCTCGAGTGCACCGCCACCTTCACGGCGCTTGCCGCAAACGCCGAGGGCATCGACGTCGCCGTGCTGATGGACGCAACACCACACTGGCACGCCGAGACGAAGCAGCCGGCGATCGATCGCCTGATGCAAGCCGGCGTTGTCCCGATGACAACGGCGCAGATGATCATGGAATGGGCCGAGGATGGGGCGGTCACGACCAAGCGGCAGCTCATGTCACTTCTGTCGGAATTCTGATCGTGAGAATAACCGGCGAGCGTCATGAAGCGACGACGCAAAATTTCGACCGCCGATTCACGAATCCATTAATAGGAAAATTGTGCGATGCATCAATAACATAGCCTTCACTCTTATTTTGGTTTTCGCCTGAAAAGTAAGTCGATTTGATATAATCTTAGAGCATGGAAATCAGCGCCATCAGCCGTTCGCGGCGGCGCCGTTCCAGGCTCCGAACGACGCCCGAGCTCTCGTGGCCGAGAGATCCGGTCAACGGCGCAGCGTTGCCTGGTCCGCAGACCGCGAGCCTGTCGAGCTCTTCTGCGTGAGCCTGTCATGTCGTGCCGGAGATTCTACGTCGGACCCATGTGGCCACCCCCGCTCAGCGCCTACGACTACGTCTTGTTGCTCGACGAGCCAGATTGCGCCTGGGAGTTCCTCCGCCGCTGTCCCGCCTACCAGTGCGCCGCCAGGCTTGACTGGCCTCGACGCGCGCGACCAATCCGACATGCGTCCGGCGTGGTGATGTTCCGGATGCGCGGCCGTTGCCGCCGCGCGGAAGCCTGGCAGGTGTCGAGCTTTCGTCGCACCTTCAATCCGCGCGCCCCATGCACCCGTGGTCTGGCTCGCCCCTGACCGGCTCGTCGAGTTGCCGGCGGTAGCGGACCGCGCCGGCTCCCCGGCCGACGCCGACTTCCGCGTCGATCGATTGCCGGCCAACACGCATCTCTGCATCGACGCCGTCGGCGGTCAGCACTTCATCTTCAAGACGGACGCCGAGCGCATCGGCCTGCATTTCGACGGCGCGCTGGCCACGCTCGGACCAGTCCGCCTCACCTTCTCGACGGTCAGCCTGAGTGGGGTCTCGAAAGCCATCGATGAGTACGCGCTGTTGACCGAGATCCTGTTCCCCGATCCCGGCAAGGCCGCACCAAAGCTCAAGTCGAAACCCGTCACCCGCATCGAGCTCCGCGATGCGCTGATCGCGCTGGACGGCAAGTGTTCCGGCGCCACCCGTCGCGAGATCGCTCGCGTCATCTATGGCGACGCGGCCGTTGCGGCCCAATGGTCGGACCCGACGGCCGGGATGAAGGACCGCATCAAGCGTTCGATCAAGCGGGGCGAGCGCCTGATGAACGGCGGCTATCGGAGACTTCTGCGCTGAAGAATGAAAAGGGGGGCGTTTACAGCGGACGTGTAAACGCCCCTTCTCAGCCAGCGACATCGTCTGCAATTTCGCGGCGTCTTCTGTTCTCGAGAGGAGCCGTCATGCCCAAGCTCAAGCCCATTCCAACCACCACCTCATCGGCCTCGCCCTACTACAGGCTCGAGGAGGCCGCGCGTTTCCTCCGACTTCGTCCGCGCACGCTCGATAACATGCGCGGTCGCGGTGTCGGCCCGGTCTATTGCAAGCACGGAGGGCGGATCATCTATCACCACGACGATCTCGTGACCTGGTCGAAAAGCTCGCGCCGCCATTCGTCGAGCCAGAGGGCGCACGACGAGCCTGCTCGCGACAATGATTCTGGCCGTAATGATGGCCGCCTCCCAAATCGCCCCGGCACACCGCCATCTCGTCGTCAATCTGACCGCAAGCATGCCGCGCGGGCTCTACCTGCTGTCGCGGGATCGATCCCCGCGCGAACTTGACATCGTCGTCGTCCGGCTGACGCCCGCCGCCAACGCCATTGCGGTCTCGCGGGGGTACCTCGCTGCCTATCATCCTGTGCTGAAACGCGTCGCAGGTGTCGCCGGCGACCGCATCTGCCGCTTTGGCGGTACCGTTTCGATCAACGGCCGGCCGGCCGCGATCGCGCCCGCGCGTGATCGTGCGGGCCGCGCGCTGCCGCGCTGGCACGGCTGTCTGCACCTGCGCCCGCGCCAGCTGTTCGTGCTCAGCACCGCAGCCGGCAGCTTCGACAGCCGCTATTTCGGCGTCGTCGAGCAATCTGCCATCGTCGGCATCGCCTATCCTGTGTGGATCATCCGTCCTTGAACGGTGCTGCACGGCAGCGCCGCTGCGCGCCGCCGTGTCTTGATCGAATTGATCAAGATAAACAGTGCGCGCAGCGTCAATGCGACCATCGATGCGGACCAGCATGCCTCCGATCCTCGGAATTGCGATCTCTGGACGACTAAGATTATGGGCGGGCCCGGCCTCGGCATGAGGGCCGAGGCCGGTCGTGCTCTATGGCGCGGCAAAGCCGGCCGCGCCACCGAGCCGCCGTGCGAAGTGCCGGCGTCTCGGCCCATCCGGGTTACGATCACTCCCGCGCGCCTCGCCGTGAGCGCATCGCTTCGATGGCGAAGGCGTCGCAGTTGCGACCACGAATGTCAGCTGCATCGTGCATTCGATAAGCCACCACGGCTGACGGTTCGATACTCTGCGTCGGCATCGCACTCGAGCCACCACGTCGGCGTTGCGCGCGTAGCTCTCTTCTCGCAACGGCACCACCCGGAACTGCCCGCGATCGGTGCCGACGTGCTGCGTCACCTCGGACGGGCACTAACGCACACCAGCTCGCATCCGTTCGCGTACTGGCTGATCCTACCTCGCGCCGGCTGCTCCCATCGGTGCGTGCGGACGCCACACCCCGCCGATTGATACGCGACGGTGTGGCAGGCGTCGCCTTCGAGACAAGCCGGCGAAGAGCCGGCTCCTCCACTGCGTTCCGGCCCTGCGGGTGTCTCAGGCTCCAGCCCGCCACGATGGTCGCGTACCGGCGGGGGATGGACCTCCGCCGGATCAACCGAAAGGACCACGTCATGGCTACCATCGGATCTGTCACCAAGCGCGACGACGGCCGCTACGAGGGCGAGCTGCGTACCCTCTCCGTCCGGGCCGAGATCATCATCCTGCCCGTCACCGACAAGTCGGCGGCCACCCAGCCCGATTACCGGGTGCTGAGCCAAGGCATTGAGATCGGGGCGGGCTGGATACGCACCGGCCAGATCTCCGGCAAGGAGTACGTGGCGCTGTCGATCGCCGCACCCGAGCTCGGGTCGCGGACGCTCTACGCCAACCTCGGCCGGGCTGCCGGGCAGACCGAGCCCAACGTCTACGCCCTGATCTGGAACCCGCAGGACTGAGGTCCGCGACGCCCCGCGCCGGCGACGGCGCGGGGCACTTCGCATGTTACTTTCCTGCGTGCTTTGCGGCAGCCGAAAGAGCCCACCCACCCGCCCTGCAGCGGTGGAGTCGATGGCTATCGTCCAGCCTCCGGCACAGTCCTTTTGTGCTGCGACATCGGCATTGGCCCCTCGCCTCGTCCCGCTTGAAATTTGTCGTCGTCGTGCTCGTCTCCGGCATCGCGAGGCACGCGGTTTGCCTGTAGCGTCGCTGCCGCACATTGTGTTGCGGTTCTGCCGGGCGTCATCGTCCGCCGGCGAGTTTGTGATGCTGACAACAGCCGGTTTTACGCAGTCGTTCTCTCTGCTTTCTCCGATGGCAATCCGGGCATTTTTCATTCAACGTCTTTTCGAATTTCACGTCCCGGCTTCATTCGGACCCGAGATAACGAACGGATGCCCTTGGGCAGTTGAGTGCATTTCCGGGCAGATTTAAGGGAGGGGGAGGGGATATCAAGATAAAGAACACGTGCTGCGGCTGATTTAATGTATTGATATTATTGTTATATTTTGTGTATGCACGATTCAGTGCATACGTCAGGCGACGGTCAAGCCATTGAAGCAACTACGCGTTTTCGGTCCCATCTTGCAACTTGGCGATCACTCTACATGTCGATTGCGGCAAACCGCAATTGCAGGAGTGCGCCATGTCCAACGACGACTTCAAACCCAGGCTCGGCCGCATTCGCGACGACGGCCGCGCCAAAGGCATCCGCCATTCCACGCGCGTGATCGGCGAGGCCGTCCGCAATGCCGCCCGCCCCCTGCGGCGCAACGGCCACATCGACCCGAACGCGCATCGTCGCGGGCTCGCGCACGGCGCGATCTCGGCGTCGGGTATCTTCACGCCCGGCGCCCGGCGCGTGATCGTCAAGGCGCGCTACAGCCGTTTGACCGGCGGCAACATCGGACCGGCGCAGGCGCACCTGCGCTACGTCCTGCGCGATGGCACCACGCGCGAGGGGACGCCCGGCCGGCTCTATGACGTGGCCGGCGATGACGCCGACGCGCATGCGTTCCTCGAGCGCTCGGAGCAGGACCCGCACCAGTTCCGTTTCATCGTCGCGCCCGAGGACGGCGCCCGGCTGACCGACCTCAAGCCGGTCATCCGCGATCTGATGCGGCAGGTGGAGCAGGATCTAGGGACCACGCTCGATTGGGTCGCGGTCGATCACTTCAACACTGGCCATCCGCACACTCATGTCGTCGTGCGCGGCCGTGACACGCAGGGGCGGGACCTCGTAATGGCCCGCGACTACATCAGCCACGGCATCCGCGCCCGCGCTCAGGATCTCGTCACCTTGGAGCTAGGTCCGGAAACCGAACTCGAGCGGCTCGCCAAGCTTGGCAACGAGGTCGGCCAGGAGCGGCTGACGCGGCTCGACCGTTCATTGCTCGTCCGCGCCAAGGACAACGTGCTGGTGCTGACCGGGCGCGACGAGGCCGACGCTGCGCGCCACACCATGCGGCTCGGACGCTTGCGGACCCTTGAGCGCATGGGGCTTGCCACCGAGAAGCAAGCCGGTGTCTGGGCGCTCGATCCGGAGATCGAGGTCAAGCTGCGCCGGCTCGGTGAACGCGCCGACAAGATCAAGATGATGCAGCGCGCGCTGGCCGAGGCCGGTGTCGAGCGCATGCCCGGTAGCTATGCCCTGTTCGATCGTGGTAGCCGCCGGCACCCGCTCACCGGCAAGGTCATCGGCGTCGGCATGATCGACGAGATCACCGATCGCACCTGGACCGTCGTCGACGGTATCGACGGCCGCGTGCACTACGTCGAACTCGGCCGGCTGACGCCCGACAAGGTGCCGCGAAGGGGCGACGTGGTGCGCATCTCGGCCGACCGCCTCGAAGGCAAGCCGCAGGCGGCGCCACGCCTCGCCGTGTTGTCCCGCTCTGCTGGCGAGTCGTTGCCGGGCTACGACGGCCCGACCTGGCTCGATCACATCGTCGCCACCGGCGATCCCACCCTGCAGCCGCGCGGCGGATTCGGTGGCGAGGCCGCGCGCGATCTCGAGGCTCGCCGTCAGTGGCTGATTGCCCAGGATCTCGGCCGCGCAAGCGCCGATGGCCGCTTCGAGCTGCGCCCCTCGGCGCCGGCCCAGCTGCGGCAGCGCGAGCTGCAGCGCATCGCCGCCGAGATCGGCCGCGCCGGCAACGTCGAGGTCCTGATCAGCCGGCCCGGCGAGCGCGTCACCGGCGTCTACGAGCGCGCGATCGACACGCCGACCGGCCGACACGCCGTGCTGCGCCGGCAGGATTCGATCACCATCGCGCCCTGGACCGCTGCCCTCAAGCCAATGCGCGGCCGTGCCGTCACCGGCCTCGTGCAGCCCGCCAAGGTGGCGTGGACGCTCGACCGCGGTCGTGCGCTGCCGGGTCACGTCAGGTGAGCGTATGGCGGATGCAGACCGGTCTGCACGCGACTGCCCGCATCTGCACGCGTTTCACCGCAATCCCATCTGCCGCGCACATCGGCGCTCCGGCATCCTGATCGCGCGTGTCGGCCCGGCACGCAGGCAACGTCGCCGCAGGCCTCGACAGAGGTAGAGCGCGACACGCCACACCGCCAACACGTCAGCGAAAGCCATCGCCATGCCGAAACTCGCCACCGTCGCCACAGCTCTCTCGATCGCCTTCACCGCGCCCGCCTTCGCTCAGCAGCCGGCGCCTCCCGGCGTGCGGATACTGGCGCCGGCAGGCGCAATCAAGCCGACCGGCACCTGGGGCCTCGCCAGCCGCGCCGGCGATTTCCTCTATATCGCCGGTATGCGCGGCATCGATCCCAGGACCGATACGCTGGTCGCCGGCGACGAGGCGCGCGTGCGCCAGGCGTTCCGGAACATGCAGATGATTGCAGAGTCTGAAGGCACGACGTTGAAGGATACTGTCCGCCTCGTCGTCTACGTCATCGACATGTTCCGCTACCGGCCGATCGTCAACAAGGTCCAGTCCGAGTTGTGGGGCAACGGCCCCTATCCGCCGCGCACCATCGTCGAGGTGCAACGGCTGAACCAGGACGACATCGTCGAGGTCGAAGGCACGTTCTGGGTCGGCCGGCCGCACGGTTGATCCGCCCCCGCGAAGTCCCTCTGCGCGCGCCGCGTCTGCATCCAGGCCGGGCGTAGCGCGGCGCGCCTGCGCTGATCGCGCAGCCGAAGCGCTGCGTGCGCAGCCAGCGTCAGATCCGTTCCCGCAACAGCCAGAATCGAGGTCACCCTTGCCCACCTCTCGTCAGCTCCATCTCTTCGCCTTCCTGCGCCCGGTCGCCATTCACACCGGCGGCTGGCGCTATCCGGGCGCCTATCCCGACGCCAACTTCAACTTCGCGCAACTGAAGCGCTTTGCGCAGCGGCTCGAGGCGGCGCGGTTCGACGCCGTCTTCATGGCCGATCACCTCGCGGTGCTCAACATGCCGATGGAGGCGCTGAAGCGCAGCCACACCGTCACCTCGTTCGAGCCCTTTACGCTGCTGTCCGCGCTCGCCGCCGTCACCGAGCGCATCGGTCTCGTCGCTACCGCCTCGACCACCTTCGATGCGCCGTTCCACATCGCGCGGCGCTTCGCCTCGCTCGACCATCTGAGCGGCGGCCGCGCCGGCTGGAACATCGTCACGACCGCCAACCCCGACGCCGCCCTGAACTTCGGTCTCGCGCAGCACATAGCGCATAGCGAGCGCTACGATCGCGCGCGCGAATTCTTCGACGTGGTCACCGGACTCTGGGATTCCTTCGCCGACGACGCGTTCGTGCGCGACCAGGAGACCGGCATCTACTTCGATCCGGAAATGCTCCACGTCCTCGACCACAAGGGGCCGCGTCTCTCCGTGCGCGGTCCGCTCAACATCGCCCGTCCCGTGCAGGGGTGGCCGGTGATCGTCCAGGCTGGCGCCTCCGACGATGGACGCCGGTTCGCTGCCGAGACGGCCGAGGTGGTATTCGCCGCGCACGACACGCTGGCCGCAGGACAGGCATTCTACGCCGACGTGAAGGACCGCGCCGCGCGTGCCGGCCGCGATCCCGATGCCATCAGGGTCCTGCCGGGTACCTTCATCGTGGTCGGCGACAGCATCGACGAGGCGCGGGAGAAGCGCGCGATGCTCGACAGCCTGGTGCACGCCGACAGCGCGACCGCCGCGCTGTCGGTCACCCTCGGCCACGATGCGGCGAGCCTCGATCCCGACGCGCCGCTGCCCGAGATCCCGGAGAGCAATGCGAGCAAGGGCAACCGCGCGTTCGCTGTCGAGCTGGCGCGGCGCGAAGGCCTGACCGTGCGCCAGCTGGCGCAGCGACTCGGCGGCTATGCGGGGCTCGCCTTCGTCGGCACACCGCGAATGATCGCAGATGAGATCGAGGACTGGCTCGCCGCGCGCGCCTGCGACGGGTTCAATGTCATGTTCCCGTATCTGCCCGCGGGTCTCGACGACGTCATCGACAAGGTGATTCCGGAGCTGCAGCGGCGCGGCTTGTTCCGCCGAGACTATCCAGGCATGACGCTGCGGGAGACGCTTGGGCTGTCGCGTCCAGGCAACAGGTTTTTCGCTCAGTGATGCCTCGACGATCGATCCCGGACGGCGGCATCGGACGTGCCCGTCAGGCAACGAGCACTAGCGCTGAGACGGGAGGTGCGGGCAGAGTTAATCCCTGGCAGAAAACTCTGCCCCCAACAGCACCCGGCGTTGATCGGGGGTGAGGCGGCGCGGCAGCGACGTGCATGCAAAGGCGGTGATCTCCGCTGAATTCCGCAACAGCGGCCACACGAAGCTTCGTGTCACCTCGCCGAAAACGAAGCTGGCGGTGATCAGCCGGCGGCCATCTGCCGTCAGCGCCACTCCGCTCACGCTCTGGTCTTCGCCGGATATCAGTGCCACCGGTTTGCCGGAAGCGGCGTCCCACACGATGACCTTGGCCTCCGAAACTCCGACCTGCTGATCGGTATCGACACTGTTCTCGGTGATCACGGCCGAGGTCACGATGCGCTTTCCATCGACCGTGTATTGGGCGCTGCGCACGAAATCCCCATGCCCGGAGAGCGTCCTCACATGACGCCCGCTGCTCGCCTCCCAAATCTTGGCTGTCCGATCATACGACGCCGTCACCACGTACCGGCCATCGGGCGAGAACCTGGCATCCTGGAGTGAACCCTGGTGCGCATGAACCGCATAGACTGTCTCTCCCGAGAGTTCGGCCAGATGCCTCCCCGACAGCACATCGTAGGTATGCACCGAGCTCCCGGTCCGCGTGAGCGCGACGGCGCCCGCCGTGTCGAAACGAAGTGTACCGGCGAATGCCGCTTCGGGTTGCACGAGGCGCGGCTTTTCCTCACCGACGCGCCAGATCATCAAGCTGTCATTAGACGTTGTAATGAACAACGTACGTCCGTCCGGCGACCATTGCACGTCTCGCACATCCCCCGCATCGAGCTGCAGGCGATGGACCGTGGTGGCCGTCGCTGCGTCCCAGATCGCGATCCGCCGCTCGTCGGCGTAGGCAATCTGCTGCGCGTCGGGCCGGATCGTCGCGACCCGGATCGAACCAAAGTCGTTGGCTGCGGCAATGTCAAACGCTTGTCCAGTCGTGAGGTCGAGAACACGCAAGCCCCCGGTCTGCGCGCCGAAAGCGACGCGAGGCGCCGAACCAGATGAGAGCGACCAACTTTCGATCGCCGTGCTGACGTCGCCGAGATCAACGAGGTTTCGTTGGTTGACGAGATCCCATAGGACGAGCCGGCCTTCGCCTGCGATCAGCAAGGCGTTCGTGCCGGCTACGAAAGAAAGCACCGTTGGCTTTCGGCCGAGCTCGAAGTGGGCGACTTCGACACCCGTGCTCAAGAGCCAGACTCGCGTCGTCCCCGTGTCCGTCGCCGTGGCGACCAGCCGCTCGTCAGGCGATACCGCCACGAAGTCGATCGAAACCTTGGCACCGTGATCGAGGACACCGGGAGCCAGCACTGCCTCGCGCGACCACAGATGAATGTCGTGCCGGTCCGAAATGACTCCCGACGAGGCGGTTGCGAACCGCTTGCCACCGTCGTCTGAAATGGCGCGTTCGAGCCGATCGCCGTGTCCCGCAAAAACGAGGGAGGGGTGCCCGTTTGTCGTATTCCAAACGACTGCCTTTCGATCGTCGGATGCGGAGATCAATTCGCTGGCGTCGGCGGAGAAGCTCAGCATGTTGGGCTGCAAAGGGTAGTCGCCATCGCGCCGGCACGGCGTATTGAGCAGATGGCGCAGACGCTGGTGCGTGACATCCCAGAGCTCGACGCAATTGTCCCAGCGGCCGACAGCAACGAGCTCGCTATTCCCGCTGATCGTTGCTCTCAGGATCGAGCTCCGTCCTCGCGGCAGCGATACGAGCGGGGCTCCGGCGAGACCATACCAGACTTGAACGCCATCTGCGTCAGCTGCGAGCAATCTGCGTCCATCGCCAGAGAACGCCAGGCTTCGAATGGATTTCCCCAATTTATAAAAGGGCGCAGGTGCACTGTCATTGTCGCGCCCGACGCGCAGAATCTGTCCATCGACGAGCCCGATCATCGCCACCGCCTCAACTGGCGACCACACGAAGGCGCTCGCTTCGATCGGTAACTTGTGATCGAGCACGACGCTCCCCGAACGCACATCCGCCAGGAGCACCCGCCATGACGTCCCGCCCGCCTGCTCATCTTTCCCAATCAGCGCTACTCGATCGTCGCCCGTCGACATGTAGGCTGCCTGCCAAGGACCTGCCGGCAACGTGGCCGACACCCTCACCACACTGCTGTCGGTGTGGAATTCAACGACCTTGCCGTCGTCGAGTACTGCCATCCCAGGACCGTCGGTCCCGCCCAACCTCGACACCGCCAGCGGCTTCGCGTCGAGATCGAGCTTGCGAAGCTCTGTCGCTGTCTCGGCATCCCACACCCGGATCGTCTTGTCCCGGCTGGCGCTGATCACGCGACGACCGTCCCCGGTGAAGCGCAGCTCGCTGATCGTGCCGTCATGACCGCGCAAGACCCCCCGCTCGCGCAACTCCGTAAGTGACCGGAACAGTGCGGCCTGCGCCTCGGGGACATCAGGACCGGGCAGCCACGCGGAGCGTTGCGGTAGCGCCTCGAGGGCCACCAGTGCGGCGCTGGCATGGTCTCCGCTGTCGGACAGACGCTGCGCGGTATTGATGATTGCCAGCGCGCGGGCGAGTTGGGAAAGCTGGCTCTGCTGGTAGGCGACGGCCGCGGCGACGGCCACCCCCGACACGACGAGTCCGATCACCGTCGCGGCAGTCGTCCACAGGCGAGCCCGGCGGCGCGTCTCTTCCCGGGTCAGCTCGGGAATGAGCCAGCGCGGAACTTCGAATAGCCGCGCGACGACCTTTAATAACTCAGTCTCCAGCGACTGCACGCGACGAAGACTGAGCCAGCGCCAGGGTGCGGCCTGAAACGCCCGCAGGTCGACCCAGTCCCAACGCTCCGATAGTCCGGCGAGACTGGCCGGCAGACGTTGCAGATCGCCACTTGGCGGCAGCACCAGAATGATTCGGCTGGGATCGCCATGGAGCTCGACAAATGTTCGGATCTCGCGCTCGACCCAGTTCTCGCCGCCATCTGCAAGTCGCTCGAATGCGCCTGCCGAGGCTAGGACGATCAAGTATCGGCTCGCACGTAGCGCGGGCTCGATGTTGTTCACCCAGAAGTCCTCGTTCGCAACCTGATAAGCAGTATCGAGAAAGAACTGCCGGGAATGCGCGAACACGTCCTTTTGCTTCGGGGTGAGGCGGCGCAGCAGTGCTTGAGGCGGCCGATACTGTGTCAGCCGCGACCGGAGCCAAGCCGCGACACCGGCACTGTCCTTGCGTCGATAGGAGATGAACGCGTCGAACCTGTCGTCTGCGGTGTGCCGCGAAAGCCCGTCCCTCTCTCCATCGATCGTACTATCCAACGCGCTCACCATGTGAATCGCACTTCTTCAGATCCGGACAATTCAAGTGAACCTGACCCATCCAGCACCGGTCAACATGATAAGCCTGGCTCAGGCAGCACAGGTGGATCGGGACAGGACGTCGGTGCCGTGCAGACACCCTCGCCAATATCGGTCGCGAGACTGATATGATGCTTCTGTCGGAAGATCTCGGCGCCCCGCGGCCCAAGTGGGCCGCGGCCGGGCTCTAGTCCGCGGCGCCTGCGATAACACGGAATGGCTGACGATGACTGAGGCCGCGGACCCGAGCCCCGCGTGCCGCGGGTCTCGGCCCATTCGGGTAACGATCCCATGGCGCGGACCACGATGACAACGACGGCCACGGCAAGCACGCGACCGTGACGACCATGCGCTACTGCCGGACTCACCACGAGGCAGGCCCGCGTGCCTCCCTCGCGGAGCCGTCCCCCCTGACGGGGCCGGAGGCAAGGGACGGCTCCGCGAGGCAGGCACACGGCAACGCGCTAGACCCTTCCAAGGGAAGGGCCTTGGACTTTTTGTGGGTCGATTTCGATGCCGGGATTTCGATATCGATTGCAACATTATGTGATTGAAAATGCCGCAGAAAACCGATGAAAATGATAGAACAAAAGAAGAACTTGTGGTAGTGTTTTGAGACTGAGATCAGCGCTGAATTTCTCAGGTTTGGTTCCACGTTTTGGAGTGTGCGTCATGACCCAAGTCATGGAAAGCAGCAGCGCGAAATCACGATCCAACATCTACGAGACGATCACCACGAAAATCCTCGCGGCCATCGAATCCAATCCCGGCGATCCGGTACTGCCCTGGCAGCGCGGCGGCTTCAATCCGACGTTACCCATCAATGCCACCACGCAGGCCGCCTATCGCGGGATCAATATTCTGTCGTTGTGGGTGTCGGCGCTGGAGCGCGGTTACGAGTCCGGCGAGTGGGCGACGCTGAAACAGTGGAACGCCATCGGCGCGAACGTGCGCAAGGGCGAGCACGCGAGTCCCATTGTCTTCTATCGCGAGTTCGAGGTGCGAAGTGATGCATCGCAACCGCGCGACAGCAGCGCGGGCGACAGCAGCGACAGCGATACCGAGCTTCGCCGCATGGCGCGCGGCTATTGGGTGTTCGCCGCGGAGCAGGTCGACGGATACACGCCCGCGACCGCGCTGCCGCCGAACCCGATCCAGCGCATCACAGCGGCCGAGGCCTATTTCGACGCGACCGGCGCGAAGGTGATCGTCGGCGGCACACAGGCCTGCTATCGCCCATCGACCGACACCATCCACATGCCCGACGAGGCGCGGTTCCTCGGCAAGGATGGACGCACCCGTACCGATGCATGGTATCGCGTGCTCAGCCACGAGACGGCGCATTACACGTCAGCACCGCAGCGCTGCAACCGCCAGCTCGGCAAGCGGTTCGGTGATGATCAGTATGCGATGGAAGAATGCATTGCCGAGACGGCTGCATGTTTCATCTGTGCCCGTCTCGGCATCAGCGGTGAGCCACATCCCGATCATGCCCGCTATATTCACCACTGGATCAAGGTGATGAAGGCCGACGCCCGGGCGATCTTCGCTGCCGCCGCCAAGGCGCAGGAGGCCGTGGCCTACCTCGACAGCTTGCAGCGAAGCGCGGCCGCGCAGCAGCGCGCCGCCTGATCACGACACATCGCAAGCCATGCCGACCGGCGCGCCCCCGTGCGCCGGAACGGCCGACCACGTTCCATCCGCCACAGAACGGAGTGTGACGATGCCGAGTCTGTTCACAGTCGCCAAGCCGTGCCGATGCGGTTCCGGTGAGCCGCGCCGCGAGCTTCGCGATGCGCACAACATCTTCTGCGCGTTCGTCTGCGACGCCTGCGAGGCCCAGAAGCGTGCCGAGTTCGATCCCCGCATCTTCACCGCCAATCCCTATCCGGCCGACGAGCCGATCGAGGAGGACTGAGCCATGACGCAGCAAGCCCCGACATCCGCAACGGCAAGTGCCAGCGTCGATGCAGCCCGCGCGGCCAAGATCGCCGCGCGCAACGATGCCCTGCGACGCGACCGGCTCGGCGGACACGTCGTGATGACCGCCGCCGTCGCCGCCTTGCCGCCCGATACCCTGGCCGCCGCGATCCTCGCACTGCGCCGGTTCGACGACTTCACGCCTGACAATGATCCCTATGGGGAGCACGACTTCGGCGCGTTCGAGCACGCGGGCGAGCGCTTCTTCTTCAAGATCGATACTTATGCCGATGCCACGCTGACATTCGGTGCAGAAGACCCGCTCGCATCGGGAGTCGTCCGCGTCCTGACGCTGATGCTCGCCAACGACTACTGACTAACCGCCCGCACCATTGTTCAACCTCTCCCAAATGGAAGGAGACCCGTCATGCCGCATTCCCTGACCCATCTTCCGCTAGGCGACCTTCACACCTCCGCGTTGAACGTGCGCAAGCACGGCTCCAAGGCCATCGACAGCCTCGCCGCATCGATCCGCTCAATTGGCCTGTTGCAACCGCTGATCGTGCGCAGGAACACGGACGGCTTCGAGGTGATTGGCGGCAAACGCCGCCTCAAGGCGCTGGAGAAGATCGCGCACGACGCCGAGCCCGATACCGATGTGCCGGACAGCGTGCCCTGCATCGTAATCGAGACGGACGACGACGCCACGGCCATAGAGGCGAGCTTGGCCGAGAACGTCGAGCGCCTGCCGATGGACGAGCTCGACCAGTACACCGCCTTCGCCGCGCTGCTCGCGAAGGGCCGCACCGAGGACGAGATTGCGGACGCCTTCGGCATCACCACCGTCGTCGTGCGCCGCCGCTTGGCGCTGGCCCGCCTGATCCCCGATATCCATCGGCTCTATCGCGCGGGCGAGATCGACGGCGAGACCTTGAAGCTGCTGACACTCGCGACGAAGGAGCGACAGAAGGCCTATGTCGCGCTGCTGCGTGATCCGGACGCCGCACCGCCGCCGCGCTGGCAGTTGAAGGCATGGCTGCTGGGCGGCGCGGAGATCGCCACGTCGGCCGCGCTGTTCGACGAGGCCGAGTATCGCGGCGACATCAAGGGCGATCTGTTCGGTGACGAGCGCTTCTTCTCCGATACCGAGCAGTTCTGGCGCTTGCAGAACGCCGCGATTGCCAAGCTGCGCGACGAGTTGACCGAGAAGGGCTGGCAGACCGTGCATGTAGTCGGCCCCGCCGAGCGCTTCCAGGCGTGGGGCCATGAGCCCGTGCCCAAGGCCAAGGGCGGCGCGGCCTTCATCGAGGTGGAGCCCAATGGCCGCGTCACGGTGCACAAGGGACTGCTGCCGAGCGCGGAGGCGCGGAAGGCGTTGCGCACGGCCGACGACGAGACGAGCGGCGAGTGCGCCGACGAGGCCGCGCGCCCCGAGCGGCCGGAATTGAGTGCGCCGCTTGCCAACTACGTCGATCTCGTCCGCCACAGCGCCGTGCGGCTCGCCGTGGCCAACGCGCCCAAGATCGCGCTGCGGCTGATGCTGGCGCACGTGATCGCGGGCGCATCACGCTGGCGGATCGAGCCCGAGCGCCAGCAGGCGGCCAGCGAAGCAATTGCCACGGCCTTGTCCGCGCTGCCGAGCCAGACCGCGTTCACGGCCGAGCGCGAAGCCGCGCGGCAATTGCTTGGTTGGAATGAGCCGGACGGCCCGCTGATCGCGTACGACAACAGCGTCGCGCGCACCGCCGACGTGCTCGCCCAGCTGATCGCGCTGACCGACAAGGAGGTCATGCGCGTTCTCGCCTTGGTGATGGCCGAAGCACTGGCCAGCGGCACGGCGCTGATCGACACGCTGGGCGAGACGCTGGCCGTCGATGTCGCCAAGCACTGGCAGCCGGACGATACGTTCTTCGAGCTGGCCCGTGACCGCGAGGCTGTCGGCGCAATGCTGGGCGAGGTCATCGGCGCACAGGCGGCAGCGGGCTATCTCACCGACACCGGCACTAAGAAGAAGGCGATCATTCGCAAGGCGCTGGCCGGTGACGGCCGGACCAAGGTCGACGGCTGGACACCACGCTACATGCGCTTCCCGCAGGGCGGCTACACCGGCCGCGCGCTGCTGGCGCGGGAGCGCGCGGTAGCGTGAGCACAATAACGGCCAAGCGCTGCGACGGCAGGTCCGTTGCAGCATTTGGCCGTCTGCACGCGACTACCCGCAACTGCACGCGTATCACCGGGATTCCATCTGCACCGGTTGCTTCCGCTTCGCCATCCTGAGCCCGCGCCGCGCGTCCGCGCGCGCCGTGGAGCAGGAGCACCGGGAATGGACAGCATGTGTGAGCCCGCAACGTGGCCGTACGCGGCGCTGGTACTGAGGGTCACCCTGGGCCTACTGTTCATCGTGCATCTGTACTGGAAGTTCAGGATTCACGACGGCGGCTTCGTCAAGTGGTGGTCGAATTTCGCCACCAACGGCTATCCCTGGTTCGTGCCGTACTATGTTGTGTCCGCCGAGGTCTTGGGTGCGCTGCTGCTGATCCCCGGCATCCAGACACGGTTGGTCAGCCTCTACGCCGTCCCCATGATGCTGGGCGCCGCGCACTTCTGGTCCGTCCGCAAGGGGTTCTTCTTCACGGCGGGAGGCAGCGAGTTGACGCTTGTGTGGGCAGTGATGCTGCTGGTGCAGGCGATGCTTGGGGATGGGGCGTTCGCGGTCCGGTTGGCGGGCTTGGGCACCGAGTTGCTGGGTTCGGCTACATCGAAGGCCACATTTGGCTAGCGCTGGCTAAGCACCGGCCTAATCGACTAGAGAGGCACGAGCTTGATCGCCGCTCGGACTTCCATCTACTTCCGCCTATCTCGTCGAACGAAGTACGATTTGCCATCGAGACTGATGCCCTTGTTCGGAAAAGTCTGACGCGTGACGCCGTCGCTGCGATATCCGATCCAATCCTCTTTGTGCTCGATGATGCGCTTCTTCCAGATCTGACCGAAGAATAGGGCGGCTCGCCTGTCGTCCCGTCCGCTGCGCACCCATATCGCGTGATATGGCGTTCCCGTCCAATCGCCGCGCTTGCCATTAAACGGGTTGACCCGACCGCCTTCGATGGAGGTGTTCGTAATCGATCCCCACCTCGCGTCGGGCGTGGCGACCAGTTCATCAAGTCGAGCATTAATTTCCGCATTGATGGCCGCCTGTTCGTCAGGCGTGTACTGCCTCCACTTCGCGTTAAAGTCTTCAACGTACTCGAGTTCCAAAACTGTTCTCAGGCCGCCAGTCTCAGTCATATCCTCTAACGCCATGACTCACCCCTTACCGTTTGAAGAATGTCACGGCGCCTTTCGGGAAGCGCGGTGGTGACAGTCCGTGGCACGATTTAACAGCGCGCGACGATCGACATCACTGGAGTGATGGCCGGCAAAGACGAGCGCTCTTCGCCACCATTCTGCCCGCAAATACCCGGAACTGCACGCGTTTCACCGCGATCTCATCTGCACTGGCCGCGCCCGCTCCGGCATCCTGATCCCAGCTCGCCACCACTTGCGACCGGGGATCTCCGATGCCGAACGCCCGCATCATCGCCTTTCAACTCAGCATCTCCGTCGCACTCATCGTCGGCGCCATGTGGGGCGCCACGCAATGGGCCGCCGCCTCGCTCGGGTTTCAGGCGGCGCTCGGCGCGCCGTGGATCAGCCTCGCAGGCTTGCCGATCTACGCACCATGGAAGCTGTTCCCGTGGTGGTTGGCATTCGACGCGCAAGCGCCGGGCGTATTCAACAAGGCCGGCGCGCTCGCAGCAATCGGGGGCGTAGCCGCCGGCCTCGTCGCAATAGAGGGAGCCGCCTGGCGCGGTCGAGTCGGGTCGACCGTCACGACCTACGGCTCGGCCCGCTGGGCGGACTGGTCCGACATCGAAGCCGCCGGTCTGGTGGCGGGGCGCGGCGTGCTGCTCGGCCTCTATGACGACGCCTATTTGCGTCACGTCGGCCCCGAGCACGTTCTCGCGGTCGCACCGACGCGGTCCGGCAAGGGCGTCGGTCTCGTCGTGCCGACGCTGCTGACCTGGGGGCAGTCGGCGGTGATCCACGACATCAAGGGTGAGAACTGGGAGCTGACCGCCGGCTGGCGATCGGGCTTCTCCGATTGCGTGCTGTTCGATCCGACGGATATGCAATCCGCCTGCTTCAATCCGCTGTTGGAGGTGCGCAAGGGTCCGTCCGAGGTGCGGGATGTGCACAACATCGCGGATATCCTGGTGGACCCTGACGGCACGCGCCCCCGCGATCATTGGGACAAGACCTCGCATGCGCTGCTGACCGGGGCCATCCTGCACGTGCTCTATGCCGAGGAGGATAAGACGCTGGCCCGCGTCGCGACGCTCCTCGCCGATCCCGCCCGCTCGATCGAGCGCACGCTGCGGGTCATGCTGACGACCAACCATCTCGGCAGCGAGGACGCGCCGGTCGTTCACCCGGCCGTCGCCTCGATCGCGCGTGAGGTGCTGAACAAGACCGACAACGAGCGCTCGGGCGTCGTGTCCACAGCCATGGGCCTGCTCGGGCTCTACCGCGATCCCGTGATCGCGGCGGCGACCTCGCGCTCCGACTGGTGCGTCGCCGATCTGGTGTCCGGCGCACGGCCGATGTCGCTCTATCTGGTGGTGCCGCCGTCCGATATCTCGCGCACCCGGCCGCTGGTGCGGCTGATCCTCAATCAGATCGCGCGACGGCTGACCGAGCGGCTGCCCAAGACGGCTGATCTCGCCTCGCGGCAACGCGTGCTGCTGATGCTCGACGAGTTCCCGGCGCTCGGTCGCCTCGATTTCTTCGAGACCAGTCTGGCCTTTCTCGCCGGCTACGGCGTGCGCTGCTTCCTGATCGCGCAATCGCTCAACCAGCTCGACAAGGCCTACGGCACCAACAACGCCATCCTCGACAACTGTCACGTGCGTGTGGCGTTCGCGCCCAACGACGAGCGCACCGCTAAACGGCTGTCCGACGCGCTCGGCACAACGACGGAATTGCGGTCACAGCGGAACCTCGCCGGCCATCGTCTGTCGCCGTGGCTGTCGCACCTGGCCGTCGCCGAGCAGGAGACGCCGCGGGCGCTGATGACGCCGGGCGAGATCCTGCAGCTACCCGCCAACGAGGAGCTGGTGCTGGTGTCCGGCACACCGCCGATCCGCGCGCGCAAGCTCAAGTACTACGCCGACGAGAACTTCGCTCCGCGCCAGCTGCCACCGCCATCGGCCTCGATGCCGGAGCATCGATTGAGAAACCGGTCTCGGCAACAAGGTGATTGGAGCGGGCCGCTGCGCACCTCAGACGAGCGTCTCGATCAGCCGTGGTCCGATCTCGTCTCGACCACCGGACGCGAGCCCGAGCGCGCACACGAGCTGCAGCTGCTGCCAGGGACTGAGAACCACGGCTCCGACGACCCGGCGCAACTGCGCGAGGACGACAACGAGTTCGAATTCGATTCCGACCAGCCCGCGCGCGGTCGAACGCTGAACTGAGCAGCCCGCAATGCCGAGCCCACTCCGTCGAAGGACACGTCCCAATGAAGCAGCGAACGACTCTCTACATGACCCCCGAGGCCGTCGATCGGCTGGCGCTGGTCGCCAACTATCGCAAGGGCGCCAAGTCCGCCATCGTCGAGGAAGCGCTGGACCGCTACCTCAACCCCGAGCGCAATCGCCTGCTCGACGATGCCGTGCTGCGCCGCATCGACACGTTGTCGAAAAGCGTCTCGCACGTTGCCCGCGATGTGGCCATCGCGACCGAGACGCTGTCGTTGTTCGTCCGCTTCTTCCTGACCATCACGCCGCCGCTGCCGCAGGCGGAGCAGGACGCCGCCCGCGCGCATGGACGGCAGCGGTTCGAGACGTTCGTCGCCCAGGTCGGCCGGCGCTTGGTGTCGGACCATCGGCTGGTGTCCGAGGTGCTGGAATCGATCGCCGCCACCAATCCCGATCTGTTCGCGACGGCGCCGGATGATCCGACGCTCAAGACGGCGCCGGCGAACGGGGCAGCCGAACCGTCGCCCGCGAAGGGCGCCAACACCGATCCCTCACCGTGGCAGGACGAAGTCCATGGGTGATCTGTTCTCGCTCGCCGCTATGGAGGCCGAGGGACGCCGGCGGCAGATGCTGCGCACGGCGTTCGGCCCGGCGATTGCCGCAGCGCTTGCCGATCCTTGCGTCATCGAGGTGATGGTCAATCCCGATGGTCGGCTGTGGCTCGACAAGGCCGGCAGCGGACGTGTCGATACCGGCGCGCAACTCGGTGCGGCCGAAGCCGAGCGGATCATCCGGCTGGTCGCCGCGCACGTGCACCGCGAGGTACACGACGGCGCACCGATCGTTTCGGCCGAACTGCCTGAGACGGGTGAGCGCTTCGAGGGATTGATACCGCCGCTCGCAACGGCGCCGTGTTTCTCGATCCGCAAGCCGGCCGGCGTGATCTATTCGCTGGCCGACTATGTCGCGGCGGGGATCGCATCGCCGCGCCAAGCCGACACGCTGCGCGCCGCGATCGGAGACCGCAAGTCCATCGTCGTGGTCGGCGGCACGTCATCCGGCAAAACCACCCTGGTCAACGCGCTGCTTGCCGAGATCGCCGGGCTCGATGAGCGCGTAATCATCCTGGAGGACACGCGCGAGCTCAATTGCGCGGCCAAGGATTGCGTCGCGCTGCTCACCAGGCCGGGTGTCGCGTCGCTCGCCGATCTCGTTCGCTCGACACTTCGGCTGCGGCCCGACCGCATCATCGTCGGCGAGGTGCGCGGGCGCGAGGCGCTCGACATGCTGAAGGCCTGGAACACCGGCCATCCCGGCGGCATCACCACCATTCACGCCAACTCGGCGCTATCCGCGCTCTACCGACTGGAGCAGCTGGTGCAGGAGGCCGTGATCACGGTGCCCCGCGATCTGATCGTCGAGGCCATCGATCTCGTCGTGTTCCTCAGCGGCCGCGGTGCCAAACGCAGGATCGAGACCGTGGCCGAGGTCGTCGATCTCGATCACCACGGCGACTACGTCCTGAAGCCGCTGGGTCCGCCCGCCCTACACGCCGTCTGAGGATGGAGGCCAACATGTTCTACCGCACCAAGATCACTATCGATCGCACCACCATCGCGGCCTGGATCGCAGCTTTCACGTGCAAGGTCCTGCTCGCCAGCGCGGCGCAGGCGGCCGGCTCCGGCATGCCATGGGAGGCGCCGCTGCAGCGCATCCTTGAATCGATCGAGGGGCCGGTCGCCAAGATCATGGCCGTCATCATCATCATCGGCACCGGCCTGACTCTAGCGTTCGGCGACATGGGCGGCGGCTTCCGGCGGCTGATTCAGATCGTATTCGGCCTGTCGATCGCGTTCGCCGCGACCTCGTTCTTCCTGTCGTTCTTCTCGTTCGCCGGTGGCGCACTCGTCGAGTGAACAGTCATCGACCGAAGGAGCAGCAATCATGCAGGGACAGCCATCCGCAATGCCCGGGTACGAGGTGCCATTGCACCGCTCGCTGACCGAGCCGGTTCTGCTCGCCGGGGCGCCGCGCAGCTTCGCCATCCTCAACGGCACGCTCGCCGCCGCGATCGGTCTCGGACTGAGGGTGTGGATCGCCGGATTGCTGATTTGGCTCGCCGGCCATGCGCTCGCCGTGTGGGTGACTCGGCGAGACCCCGAGTTCCTGACCGTTCTATCGCGCCACGCCCGTCACAGGAGCACGCTTCGATGCTGAACCTCGCCGAATACCGCCGCAAGGAGACGCGGCTCGCCGACTATCTGCCATGGGCCTGCCTCGTCGCGCCCGGTGTCGTGCTCAACAAGGACGGCAGCTTCCAGCGCACCTTTCGCTATCGGGGACCGGATCTCGACAGCGCCACGGCGGCCGAGCTGGTCGCGGTCAGCGCCCGGCTCAACAATGTCGTCAAGCGGTTCGGCGACGGCTGGGCACTGTTCTTCGAGGCGGAGCGCGTGCCCGCGCAGGGCTATCCGCCCGGCCGCTTCGCCGATCCGGCGTCGTGGCTCGTCGACGAGGAGCGGCGCGCGGCGTTCGAGGCCGTAGGGGCACACTTCTAGAGCCGCTACTACCTGACCCTGCTGTTCCTGCCGCCGCCCGACGCCGCCAATACGGCCGAGCGGGTGTTCACCGAACGCGCCGAGCCGCACAGCATCGCCACCGATATCCGCACCCAGCTCGCGGCCTTCGTGACCGAGACCGACCGGGCGCTGGAGATGCTGTCGTCGCTGCTCCCTGAAGTACAGGCGCTCGGTGATGCGCAGACATTGACCTATCTGCACGGAACCATCTCCGACAAGCATCACGCGATCACGGTGCCGCAGACGCCGGCCTATCTCGATGCCGTCCTGTGCGACACCGCGCTCGTCGGCGGCCTCGAGCCGATGCTCGGATCCGAGCACCTGCGCATTCTGACGTTGTGCGGCTTTCCCAATGTCACGACGCCAGGCGTGCTCGATGCGCTCAACGATCTGGGCTTCGCCTATCGCTGGATGACCCGATGGATCGCACTCGACAAGACCGAGGCAACGCGGCAGCTGACCAAGCTGCGCCGTCACTGGTTCGCCAAGCGCAAGTCGGTGTCCACCGTGCTGCGCGAGGTGATGTTCAATCGCGAGACTGCGCTCGTTGACCCTGACGCCGATGCCAAGGCGGCCGACGCCGACACAGCCTTGGAAGAGCTCGGCTCCGACGACGTCGCCTTCGGCCACGTCACCACGGCCATCGTCATCTCCGACTCGGACGCCACCCGCGCCGACGACAGGCTGCTCGCGATCGAGCGCATCATCAACGGCCGCGGCTTCGCGACGATCCGCGAGAGCCTCAACGCGGTCGAGGCCTGGCTGGGAACACTGCCGGGCAACCCGTACGCCAACGTCCGCCAGCCGATCGTGCACACGCTCAACCTCGTCCACCTGATGCCGGTGTCGGCGGTCTGGGCCGGCCCGGAAGGCAACGTTCACCTGCGGGCGCCACCGCTGATGCTGGCGCAGACGCGCGGGGCGACCCCGTTCCGGCTCGATCTCCACGTCGGCGATGTCGGGCATACTCTCATCGTCGGTCCGACCGGCTCGGGCAAGTCGGTGCTGCTGGCGACGCTGGCCCTGCAGTTCCGCCGCTTCGTCGGCGCACAGGTCGTGCTGTTCGACAAGGGCCGCTCGGCCCGCGCCGCCGTGCTCGCCATGAACGGCACCGCGCTCGATCTGGCGCTCGACGGAGATCTGGCGTTCCAGCCGCTGGCCCAGATCGATCAGCCCGGTGAGATGGCGATTGCACTGGAATGGGTGATCGGCCTGCTCACCAACGAGAAGGTCGCCGTGACGCCCGAGGTCAAGGATACCGTTTGGACGGCCCTGCAGAGCTTGGCATCTGCGCCTCGCGCCGAGCGGACGTTGACGGGCCTCGCCGTCCTGATCCAGTCGGCCAAGCTCAGTCAGGCGCTGGCACCATATACCCTGGAAGGTCCCTACGGCCGGTTGTTGGATGGCGAGGTCGAGAAGCTCGCGCTGGCCGATGTCATGCATTTCGAGATGGACGGGCTGATGCACCACAAGCAACTGGTGCTGCCGGTCCTCACCTACCTGTTCCACCGGTTGGAAGCGCGGTTCGACGGCCGCCCGATGCTACTGGTTCTCGACGAGGCGTGGGTGTTCCTCGACGATCCGCTGTTCTCCGCCCGCATCCGCGAATGGCTGAAGACGCTGCGCAAGAAGAACGTGGCCGTGGTCTTTGCCACGCAATCACTCGCCGACATCGAGCGCTCCTCGATCGCGCCAGCCATTTTGGAAAGCTGCCCGACCCGCATCTTCCTGCCGAACGACCGGGCGATCGAGCCGCAGGCGCGCATCGTCTACGAGCGCTTCGGTCTCAATGCGCGGCAGATCGAGATCCTCGCCCGCGCCATTCCGAAGCGCGACTACTACGCCCAGACCGCGCGCGGCAATCGCCAGTTCGAGCTGGGCCTCGGTCCGATCACGCTGGCATTCGCCGGCGCATCGAGCCCGGACGATCAGCGGCTGATCGATCAGTGTCTAGCCCAGTCCGGCCCCGCCGGCTTTGCGGCGGCATTTCTCAGAGCCAAAGGCCTGACGTGGGCGGCCGATCTGATCGAGAACATGCAGCCCGTAACCTCGCCGACACCGCCACCGATTCCTGTTTCGCAACCGCCTCCACCGCTGCCCCGGTCGGCCCACAAGCTGCCGTCCGAGCTGCTGTCGTCGACATCGGTGCAGGCGGTGCTGGCGCAATCCGCCCACGAGGCAAGCATCGCCGAGCGGCTGTCTCCGTTTCGGGCGCCGCCAGCCAAACCCAAGAGGAGCCGATCATGATCCGACATCGCCATAGACGACAGCTGCTCGGTGTCGGATTGGCACTGGCCATCGGGCTCTCTGCGTCGGCGCCACACGCGCTGACCGTGTTCGATCCGCTCAACTACGAGCAGAACCTGCTCTCCGCCATTCGCGCGCTCGACACCGTCGAGAACCAGATCCGACAGCTGCAGAACCAGGCGCAGGCGCTGACCCGCATGGACCGCAATCTGTTGCCACAGTCGGGCAGCATCGGGCCGCAGTTGCAGAGCACCTTGTCGAGCCTCAGAGCGCAGGTCGCCCAGGGCGAGGCGCTCGCGCTCACTGTCCGTGAGACCGAAGCGGGCTATCAGCGCCTGTTTCCGACGGCGTATTCCGACGCCGTGACAGGCAATGTCGCGATCGGTGCGGCCAAGTCCCGCTGGGACGAGGCCTACGCCAGCTTCAAGCGCGCGGCCTTGCTGCAAGGACAGGTCGCGGATGCGGTTGGCAGCGATGGACGGTTGCTCGACGACATCCTCGGCCGCTCGCAGTCATCGCTTGGCGCATTGCAGGCCAGCCAGGCTGGCAACGAGCTCACCGCTCTCGGCGTCAAGCAGGCGCTGCAACTGCAGACCCTGATCGCCGCGCAATACCGCGCCGAGACGACCGACCGTGCCCGCAGTATCGTCGCCCAGGAGGAGGCGCGCCAGCGCTTCCAGCAATTCCTCGGCGACAGCCGCGCCTACACGCCAATCCGATGAGGACCATCATGAGAGACCGGATCGGCTACTCCGCAAGAGTTGTGCAGCTGGTGCTTCGCACCTGGAGCCGTGGTCGATTGCCATGTGCAGAGCGTTGGAAGCGATACTTCCGTCGCGAGAGCCGCCCGCCGACTTCGCCGACACAGACTAGCGTTCGCGCGACCGATCGACCGACATGGGTGCCGAGACTGGTCGATGACGAGTGGCCGCCGTGGCCGCGATCGGGCAACGACGCACAGTCCGAGCAACGACGACACTGAAACCCGTCTGACGCGCTCACTGAATCATCCCGCCACCCATCGCTCCCGGCGCCGGCCTTGTCGGCGCCGACGGGAAGGCTTTGCCATGGACGATCTCAACATCATCGACCGCTTCACCGAGACCTTCAGCCGGTACATCGATTCCGGCTTCGGTCTCCTCTCGGGCGATGTCGCTTTCCTGACCACCATCATGGTCAGCCTCGATATCATTTTGGCAGGCCTGTTCTGGGCGTTGCGCGGCGAGGACAACGTCATCGCGGCGTTGATCCGCAAGGTCCTGTACGTCGGCTTTTTCGCGCTGCTGCTCAACAACTTCAAGTCGCTCGCCGACATCGTGTTTCGCTCGTTCGCCGGGCTCGGCTTGAAGGCGAGCGCCACGACGCTGACGGCCAACGACCTGATGCGGCCGGGGTTCGTGGCGGATACTGGCTTCACGGCCTCGCGCCCACTGCTCGACAAGGCGGGCGAGCTGATCGGCTTCACGACGTTCTTCGAGAATTTCGTGACCATCATGGTGCTGATGCTGGCGTGGCTGATCGTGCTGCTCGCGTTCTTCGTGCTCGCCGTCCAGCTGTTCATCACCATCCTCGAGTTCAAGCTGACGACGCTGGCCGGTTTCGTCTTGGTGCCGTTCGCCCTGTTCGGACAGACCGCGTTCCTGGCCGAGCGCGTGCTCGGTAGCGTGATCACCGCGGGCATCAAGCTGATGGTGCTGTCCATCGTCGTTGGCATCGGCTCGACGATCTTCGGAACGCTGGTGCCGCCGGCCGGCAGCGCGATCGCGTTGAAACAGGCCGCATCGATCATCCTCGCCGCCATCGCCGTGTTCGGATTGGCGATCTTCGTGCCGGGCATCGCGGCAGGTCTCGTCACTGGAGCCCCGCAACTCGGTGCCGGAGCCGTTTTCGGTACGGCAGCAGGTTTGGTCGCCACCGGCGTCGCCGCCGGTTCCCTCGCATCGGGCAGCGCACGCCTTGCCGGACGTACCGGTGGTGGTGCGGTGCGTTCGGCCGCGTCGCTCACTGGCAACGTCTCCGCCGCCTACCAATCCGGCGGCATCGGTGGTGTGGCCCGGGCGACCGTCTCGCAACCCATCGCTGATCTCGGCTTGGCCATGACTACGCCCGTTCGCGATGCCTACCGGCAGGGTGCCGCCTACGGCTATCGCGCCACGGCGCCGGCCACGCCGGGTGGCGGACCAGGTCCCGGAGGACCGGCCGGCGGTGCGCCCCCGCCGCCGAACGATCCGCCCGATTGGGCGCAGCGACTGCAGCGCCGGCAGCGGATGCGGGATGCCACCTTCGTCGCGACCCAGGCTGTGCGCGAGGGCGACCGGCCGATGGGCAGCGCCGCGCCGGATCTCAAAGACAAGAGCTGAGGGCGGACATGCGCTTCAAGCGACCGACATTGCGTTACGGCGAGACGCCCCAGCCCACAACGCCGTACCAGAAGGCCGCGCAGGTCTGGGACGAGCGGATCGGCAGCGCCCGCTCGCAAGCGCGCAACTGGCGGCTGATGGCGCTCGGCTGTCTCGGCATCGCGCTACTGCTGGCCGTCGGCCTCGTCTGGCTCGATCGCGCCAGCACGGCCGTACCGTTCGTGGTCGAGGTCGAGCGCACTGGCGCTGTCCGCGCCGTGGGCCCGGCCACTGCCGCCTACAATCCGAGCGATGCGCAGATCGCCTACAGCCTCGCCCGCTTCATCGAGAACGTGCGCTCGCTGTCGATCGATCCCGTCATTGTCCGCCAGAATTGGCTGCGGGCCTACGACTTCGCCACCAACCGCGCGGCGGTGACCCTCAACGGCTTCGCGCGCGACAACGACCCGTTCGCCAGCGTCGGCCGGCTGAGCGTCTCGGTCGAGATTCAGAGTGTGGTCCGCGCCTCCGACAGCTCGTTCCAGATCCGCTGGATCGAGCGCTCGTTCGAGAACGGCGCAGCCAAGGACACCAAGCGCTGGAGCGGCGTGCTGTCGATCGTGGTGATTCCGCCGCGCTCGCCCGAGCTGATCGCGAAGAACCCGCTCGGCATTTACGTGCACACCCTCAACTGGTCGCAGGACCTCGCGCCGGGAGACAGCAAATGATCAGAGCTATACCGATACCGCTGTTGGCGCTGCTGGTCGCGACCGGCTGCACACAGACTGTGACCGCGCCGGAGATCCGGCTCGACAATCGTCCACCGAAGCGCGCCGAGCCGACTACCGAGGTGACGCCGCCCGTGCGGATCGTCGAAGTACCGAAACCGTTGCCGTTGCCGGGCCAGCTCAAGCCGTTGCCGAAGCGGGACATCGTCACGCCCGAGGTGACCACACCCGGCGCCCGTATCGCGGCGGCCAACGCCGCGGCCCGGCAGGAGCCGACGCGGGCCGGCTACATCAATGCGATCCAGGTCTATCCCTACACCAAGGGCGCGCTGTATCAGGTCTATGCCGCGGTCAACCAGGTCAGCGACATCGCACTGGAAGCCGGCGAGAAGCTGGTTTCGGTCTCGGCCGGCGACACGGTCCGCTGGGTCGTCGGCGACACCACCAGCGGTGAGGGCGGCTCGAGCCAGGTCCACATCCTGGTCAAGCCGATCGCGCCTGATATCACGACCAACCTTGTCATCACCACCGATCGCCGCAGCTACTATCTCGAGCTGCATGCGACCGCCGAGACCTACATGGCGTCGGTCTCGTGGACCTATCCGCAGACAGCCCTTACCGCGCTCAAGGGCCAGGCCGACCTCCGCGACCGCGTGGAGCCGGCGGCCGGGATCGGCCTCGATGTCGAGGCGATGCAGTTCCGCTACCGCATCGAGGGCGAGGCACCGTGGAAACCGGTTCGCGTATTCGACGACGGCGCCAAGGTCTTCATCCAGTTTCCGTCGGGACTGAAGCAAGGCGAGGCGCCGCCCCTGTTCGTGATTGGCGCCGACGGCAAGCCCGCCCTCGTCAACTACCGGGTGAAGGGCGCGCTCTATATCGTCGACAGGCTGTTCGCCGCTGCCGAGCTGCGGCTCGGCACCGCGCCGCAGCAGGTCGTGCGCATCGTGCGGACCGATGCGGTCTGGAAGGAGCGTCGGGAATGAGCGACGCGACCAACCAACCGGGCCCAGAGCCACCGACTGGGCCGCGGACGACACCGCCGGAGCCGCTGGAGTTGCGCACCAGGCCGCGGCGTGTCACGCGCATCAACAGGCGCGTTCTGATCGCCGTCGCCGGCATCGGCTTAGCGCTGCTCGCAGGCCTGATCCTCGTCGCGCTCGATCCGCCGAACTGGCGCAAGACCGCTGTCGGCCCCGAGCTGATCACCGTCGATCGCAAGGCGACGCCCGACGGGCTCGAACGCTTGCCGTCGAGCTATAACGGCGTATCCGGCGAGCGGCCAACTGGGAATGCCTCGAAGTCAGGTTTGGCGCCGGGCGTTCCGGTGCTGAAAGAGCCCGATCCCGTCAACGAGCTCGAACGGGCCGAGAAGGTCCGCCTCGCACGGCTCGCGGCCCAAGCGCGGGATTCGGCGCCCATGTTTCGCCTGCAGCAGAAGGGCGCCCCGACCGAGCCGCTGCGCAATCCTTCCAGTGCATCGGCTTTGCCCTCTGGACGCACCGACGTCGACCAAGCGGCGATAGCAGCCGCCACGTCTGCCGCGCGTCTGCGTGCCCAGATCGACGGCACCACGCCCGGCACTTACGCCACCGACCAGACCCGCAAGCTCGCCTTCATGAAGGCCGATCCCGACAAGGAAATCTACAATCCGCATGGGCTGCAGAGGCCGGTGTCGCCCTATCAGTTGATGGCCGGCACCATCATCGCCGCGAGCCTGGTCACCGGGCTCAACGCCGACCTGCCCGGGTTCGTCATCGCGCAGGTGACGGAGCACGTCTACGACAGCGTCAGCGGGCGCTTCCTGCTGATCCCGCAGGGCTCGCGGCTCGTCGGCCGCTACGACAGCGTCGTCGCCCATGGACAACAGCGCGCGCTGCTTGTCTGGCAGCGCATCATCCGCCCCGACGGCTCCTCGCTCCAGATCGACAACCTTCCTGCCACCGACACCGCCGGCTACGCCGGGCTTCAGGACGGCGTTGATTTGCACACCTGGCAGCTGTTGAAAGGCATCGGGCTCGCCACTGTGCTCGGCGTCGGCTCGAGCCTGGCGTTCGGCTCCGGCAGCGGCGACAGCGACATCATCCGGGCTTTGCGGGAATCGACCGGCCAGACCACCAACCGCGCCGGCCAGCGCCTGATCGAGCGCGAGCTCAACGTGCAGCCGACGCTGACCGTGCGTCCCGGCTGGCCGCTGCGCGTCATCGTGCACAAGGACCTGATCCTCACTCCCTATCGCGACTGAAGCCGACCGAAGAAAGGAAATGCCATGCCCGTGATTGGAACATTCAAGGCGGACAAGGACGGCTATTTCGGCACCATTCGCACCCTGGCCCTCAACGCCAAGGTCCGGATCGTCGCCAACGACCAGAAGCAATCGCAGGGCGCACCGGATTTCCGCGTGCTGGTCGGGACGACGGAGATAGGTGCGGCATGGCGGAAGACGTCCGAGGATCATGGTTCGTCCCTGAGCATCCGCCTCGATGATCCCTCGTTCGCCGAGCCGATCCGCGCCGCGCTCATGGAAAACAGCGACGATGGCGCGCTCCCGATGCTGTGGCGTCGGGAGAAGCGGGAGTCATGACGCCGTCCGATGGCTCGTTCCGATGGCGGGTCGCGGTCGTGTTGCTGCCGTTCGCCGCCGGTTTCTATCTGGCGTACCTGTTTCGCACCATCAACGCCGTCATCGCCGAACAGCTGGCGCGTGACCTCGGGCTCGACTCCACCCAGCTCGGGCTGCTGACGTCGGCATACTTTCTGAGCATGGCGGCAGCGCAGCTGCCCGTCGGCGTGCTGCTCGACCGCCACGGTCCCCGCCGCGTCCAGAGCGCGTGCTTTGTCGTCGCCGCCACAGGTGCCGCGGTATTCGCGATGTCCAGCGGCATGCTCAGCTCGATGATCGGCCGCGCGCTGATCGGCCTCGGCGTCGGCACCGCGCTGATGTCCGGCATCAAGGCCATCTCGATTTGGTTCCCGCGCGAGCGGCAGGCGACAATGAACGGCTGGCTGCTGATGCTCGGCGCTCTCGGCGCCGTCACGGCGACCGCGCCAGCCCAGGCACTCGCCGACGGCATCGGCTGGCGCTACCTGCTCGGGCTCCTCTCCATCGTGACAGTGGTGCTCGCCGCAATGATGGCGCTGATCGTGCCTGAGCCGGAGGCATCGCGACAAAGACAGGCGCATCCAACCGCGACACTGCGGATCATGCTCGATCCCCGGTTTCTGCGTCTCGCGCCGCTGTCCGCGTTGTGCATCGGCGCAGCATGGTCGATGCAGAGCTTGTGGGCGGCTGCGTGGCTCGCACGGGTCGATGGCTTGTCGCGCATGGCTGTCGTGCAGCATCTGCTGGTGATGGCGCTTGCGCTCGCTGTCGGCGGACTCTTGTTCGGGTGGAGCGCCGACAGGTTCCGCCGATCGGGTCATTCCGTCGAGGCGCTGTTCGGCGTCGTGGCGCTGCTCTCGATCGCGTGCCAGCTAGCGCTCGTCGCCGGCATCGATCTGCCGTCTTATCTGACATGGTCCGTCATTGGTGCGATCGGCTCGGCCACTGTGCTGAGCTACGCGATCCTGTCCGGCTACTTTCCAAAGGAGATCTCGGGCCAGGCCAATGGCGCGCTCAACCTGCTGCATGTCGGCGCGGCCTTCGGGCTGCAGGCGGCGACGGGCTTCATCATCGACCTATGGCCGCCCGAACCGACAGGATCGCCCGGCGAGGCGTATCGCGTGGCATTCGCGGTTGCCGCCGGCTTGCAGTTGGCGGCGCTCGTCTGGTTCATCGTTTCAGCGCCATTGACGCGACCGACCACATACATTGCAGGAAGGTCCGTCGGGCATCGCCCGGTTCTTGGCGCAAGCCGAAAGCCGGCCTATGCACGAGCACAGCTGGTCTACGCACGACACGTCGCATCGGCGCGCGGGCAGGCACACAGCTGGAGATTGGTGGCACTCGGCTCGGCGACGTTGTGCGCCGTCCTCGCGGTGGAAGTCGTCATTGGTGTCGCGACCACCCCGGGCGTTCCGCACGTGATCGAAGTCGACGCGCCGGCGCATACCACGACGCGCCTCTCGTTCAGTGCGCCATGACGCCACTCAGGTGCGCGGGTCATGCCGGTCGCGCTCTTGCCGGGCGAGAGCCAAAGACTGCTCCAGTGCCGTCACGAGCGGTGCGAGCTCATGGACGGCGTCCTCGGGCTCGATCTGTGCGAGCGCCTCCGCGACGAGCCGCACCAGGGGGACCGAGGCCAGGGTTCCCAGATCGATTGCATCGGCGTAGACCGCCACCGATCCATCCGGGCGCAGTTCCAAGGTCAGCTCCGCCGCATCGAGCACGATCCGATCAACTATCGAGCGAGGCATGCGGATGGCCACGACCGGTGCGGCACCACCCGCTTCGGTCAGCGCGGCAATGTAGCCCTCGCGGCTCGCATCCAGTCGGAATTCCGGCTGGACCTGCACAGTCTCGGTCAGCTCGCTCATCCCGTTGGCCATTCGCTCATCCGATTCACTAGTATACTAGGTGGAGCGGCGGATGGCGATGGGCTGCGCTGCCGGCCATGGAACTCCGGCGGATCGTGGCTCAGAACCTGAGACGGCTGCGGCAGGACCGCGGGCTCTCTCAGGAGGAGCTTGCCGGTCAGGCCGAGCTCAATCGCAACTACGTCGGCATGATCGAGCGTGAGGAGAATGCACCGACAGTCGACACCCTGGAAGTGCTGGCCAAGGTTCTGAAGGTCGAACCGGAAGAGCTATTGAAACGGCAGACTTGAGCGGACGCCGAGCGCATCACGGCGGACAGACGGCAACTCAATCTGCCCGAAACTGCACGCGTTTCACCGCGAATCCACGTTCCTGGCGTTCTGCGGCGATGGCATTCTGCTGGCAGAAAACCATGCGGCACCGAGTTCCAGGACCTTCCACGATGCCCGTCAGCTCCAAGAGCAAATTAAAGACCAAACGCAAGTTGTCGGTAGCCTCGTCAGCCCCTTGTTCCGCTGGCCGGAATTCTAACACTGTGAGTGCGACACGATCATCGATCCCGCATCATCCCACTGAGGGCTTGGCCCCGCGGACGATGTCATGTCGGTTGATCACCAGGGCGGAGCTCAGTCAAATTGTGCCCTACACCGGCCAGCACATCTTGCGGCTGGAGAAGTCCGGCAAGTTCCCGCGCCGCGTCAGGGTCGGGGCCAATCGCGTGGCATGGCTTCTCTCCGAGGTCGAGGCGTGGGTGGCTGCACGCGTGTCGGAGCGAGATGTCTCGTTTCGTTGAGTATTGCAGCTGTCTTAGAATGCGCATCCGTATTAGGCGCTGAAAGCGAGAGCCGAGACGAAGCAGACAACGCCTTTTGGTACGAACTTTGATGCGGGCGCGAGCTCGTGGTGGGCTTGGAGCTGCGCGTCGGTGAGGTGGTAAGGCCCGCGCGCAAGGCGGACAACCTCACCGCTCTCGACCATTAGGTCGAGCGCGGCCGGCCGCCCATTCAGCAATGAAGCCGGTGCTTGATGCTGTCATTAGTGGCCATACGTCACCATCCATCCGGATACAGAGCCTTACTTTATGCTAGCGGCAATGTTGTATCGAGTTGCCGCACCAGGTGTACCGCGGAGTCAATTTCCATCACGTCCACATCTTCGCCTAGGCCCTCCTGCGCGAGATCAACTACATGTCTGTGGTGCGTGAATAGGATCGGCTGCACGTCCTGCGAAAGACCCGCCAGCGCAACGAGGCCGTTCATCGTGCGGGCATCGTCAAAGGTCATGAACAAGTCGTCGCCGAGGAACGGGATCGGTTCGGACCGCCTGGCGTAGTCTTCCAGATAGGCCAGCCGCAGAGCCAGGTAGAGCTGGTCGCGGGCGCCCTCGCTCATACCCTCCACGTGCACATCCTCGCCACCGGGGCGCCGTCCGATAAGACGCAGCACGTCGTTGTCGTCGAGCTCCTGGCCGAGGCCCGCGAAAGCGCCACCGGTGATGGTCGCGAACAGTTGTCCCGCCCGAAGCATCAAGGGATCCTGTTGACTGGTTCTTTGTCGTTCGATTGCCGCGCCCAACAGCATACTGCCAAGCTTCAGGATGCTCCATTCGCGTGCCGACGCGACCAGTTCCGCCTCAGCGCTGCGCTTCTGAAGCGCAGCAAGTTCCGCGCCGCTCCCCTGCTCGAGAGTTCGCCGCTCCGCCACGGCCTCCTTGTGTGCGGCAAATGCCTCGTTCGCGCTGCGATCCAATTGCTCGTTCTCAAGCTCCAGGTTCGTGAGCTTGCCCGTCGCGAGGTCCGGATCGAAAATCGCGAGCTGCGACCGCAGCTCGTCTTCCGGTAATCCGTCGGCCTGCGCCAATAGCTGGCCGCGGAGTTTTGCGAGTGATTGGACAAGACTGTTGCGGGACTTTAAGCGCCGACAGAGCTCCTGCAGATCCGCATCTCTGGGCAAACGTTTCACCAGCTGAGCGAGAGCGGATTCCGCCTCAGAGAGTGCAAGAACGGCTTGTTCCTTTCTGCGCATGGCCTCCGATAGATGCTTCTCGACCTCGCCGTGCCGAGTGCTCGCTTTCGTAGCCTCCGCCAGACGCCCGTTGAGCTGCCTCATTGCAGTCTCTGGTGCCAGAACCATAAGGTCCGGTGCGACAGCGGCCACGACAACGGCGATCTTCTTCGCGAAGGCCGCCATATCGGTTTGCATTCCGGCGATCCGCCCCGCTCTGTCGTCACGGGCGCTGGTGGCTGCGGGCACTGCCTGCCACACCTCCAGTGCCGCCTGCGCTTGTTCGATTGTGGGGCCGTATGCGCTTATGGCCGCCACCGCCGGCTCCCACCGCGCCTGCCACACCCCGCGCTTCTCTTCCAATTGCTTCTTCTGACGCTCGAGCTTTGCGACGCGATCGTGGGCGGCACGCATGCTCGTCTCGAAATCGCGGCGTCGGTTCCAGTCTTCGGTCATCTTTCGCAGCTGAACCTCGATCCTTTGCGCAAGCGCTGTCGGCTCGAGCCCCGCGAAACCATCGAGTCCGACTGCGCTCGCCAGCCGGGACAACTCGGGCGCTATGGCTTCTATGGCAGTGTCGACAGCATCCAGCCTGCCTTTGGCGTCCCGGACTTCCTCCCGCTTCTCCAGAAGCTTGCCGACCCCGTCGAGCCAGACGAGCATCTCTGCGGGCGGGAGCGGACGGGAGATGCCGCACTGCGACCATTCTTCTTCATATGCCGCCCATTCCTCGCGCCGGCGTCGGTCGAGGTCAGCGAGATGCGCCAGTAGATCGGTATGCGTGCGTCGCGCCTCCGACAATTGCCGCTCGGTCGCCGCAAACTCCGCCACGTGGGACGCATCGATTAGAGCGTCGTCAGACAGCCTGTCCGCATCGGCTGCATTGCGCTCGAACTCTCGCACGCTATCCGGCACGGCTACCGCCGGAAGGTGATCCGCCTCACCAAGCAATGTGGACCGCAATCCCTGCCAGATGAGGTCCCGGCGGCCCCGCTGCTCTGCTATGGCCTCGCGAGTTGGAACGGGCCGCTCAGACCCGAAGGCCATCAAGTGCTGCTCGAGCTTACGAATGTTAGCTTCGATTTCGGAGCGGCGATCCGCCGAGCGGTCTCTCTCCTTGTCGATCCCGTCCAGGGTCTTGCGAAATCGCGCGAGCGTCTCGCTCGACGGCAGCTTCGAGGTCGCAATGACATCGATGGACACGGGCAATGCCGGCTTGAGGCGGTTGCCGCCCTCTGCCAGCTGACGGTTCAACTTCGCGAAACTGGAAGCGAGCTCGCTGTGACGATCGATCTGGCGCAGAACCGGGGCATGCGCCGCCAGGCGGTCGGAGAATGGCTTGGGATCGATGGCTTGTCCGAGCGGCTCCGCTTCATTCCGGAGCTGTTCGAGCTTTCCCTGCTCCTCCACAAGTTCCGCTTCATTGGTCGAGATCGATGATTGCAATTTGCCGCCCTCCCCAATGAGGGTCCGGGCCAGCGCCAATGCCGCATCGCTAGGCCTTGCTCTCTCCATGGCCGGTGCATCCGGTAAGCCAAGTCGCCGCGCATACTCCTCGAGCTGCCCGGAATAGAGGCGCACTTCGCGCTCGACGGCCGGGATATCCGCCTGGGCTTTCGTGTAGGCACCGAGTTCGCCGAAGAGGCGGACGATTTCCGCTGCACGAGCCAGCGGCGCCGGATCGAACGTGATGGCCGCCAGATTTGTTCTGGCTTGATGCTCGTCCCGATCGGTCCGGTCCCGAGTCTGGAGTGCTGCATCCCTCGCTGCGATGCCCGCCTCGAGTTGCTCAGCGAAGCCGGCCTCGACATCGGGCAGGCCACCTAGAGCGGCCAGCGTGCCGACCTCGGCATCGATCTGAGCGATCAGCGGACCGACGCGCCTCAGGCGCGATAATCGGGCGTGCTCGGCGCCATTGTCCTGACGCTTCTGCTTGATGCTTTCGAGCTCGGCCGCCAGCTGGTCAATCTTCTCGTTCAGGTCCTTCCAATAGCCGGCTTTGAGCTCGCGGTCCCGTATGGCGCGACTGGCGGTAGTGAAGCGCTCCAGAGACTGATAGAACGCGCGCTCCCTGGAGGCGCGAGGTGCGAAGATGGCGCTGGCCTCCAAATCGAGCTTCTGGCGCAGATCCGTAAGGCCGCGGAGGCCCGATGCGGCCGCAAACAGGCTTGCACCGACCTCGCCCTCGCTCTTCAGCATCTCTTCCGCCCCGGATCTCAGCGTCTGCGCATTGAGACCGAATGCATTGCAGAACACGTCGCGGGTGATTGAGCCCAGGAATCCCACAAGAGCATCGTCGGGCAAGGCGGAATCGGTGTCGAAGTCGCGAAGCGTTCTCTTGTTGCCTTTGCGCCGCCGGAAGCTCAGCGTTTGCCCGGTGCGGTCGGCGATCGTCGCAGCGATGCGAAGCTCTCGCTGGTCGTGTAGAAAATCGTATCTGGTCTGCCGCTCGATCCCGAACAGAAGATCCGTCACGGCCGCCAGTGCACAGCTCTTGCCGGCTTCGTTTCGGCCATAGACGACATGAAGTCTGGCATTCGGGCGGAAGGTCAGCGATTGGCCGACAAAGGGTCCGAAACGTTCGAGTTCGAGCTTTGCTAATCGCATCTCACCCCCCCGTTGTATCGGCGGCGACACGGCTCACAACGAGCAGCCGAGCCTCTTCCAGCAGGGCCGCGAGGTCGCCTTCCGCCGCTGCCGCCTGGGCGAGGCCCTCGGGCAATTTGCTCCTGACTTCGGCTGCGATCCCCTCCGCCGCCCCGAGCACGTCTGGCCTGCTCGCCAGCTCTGCGAGGATGGCAGGGAGATTGAAGGACGAGGCGCTGGCCGACACCGAGAGCTCGTTCGCATCGCGTGTACTTATGCGCAGCCTCTCGATCCAGATATCGTCACTGACGTGGTGGGCGACGGCCTGGACCTCGTCAGCCAGACGACGCGCGGAACTCTTGAGATGCTGATGCAGAGACGTGGCACCCGCAAGCGTGACGCGCATGGCGAGAAGTTTGTCGGCAGCCTTTTCAGCGTGCGGCGCCATCGCCTGCTTTACCGCCTCCAGGACGTCTCGCTCGTTCTCAAGCCCGGCCAACGGGACCTCGACCGACACCCAGCGTGCCGCATCGACGATAAGGCGGCGGACGTGGGCGACCTCTCCGTCGGTCACCTCGACGAGGACCGCGCCCTTGGGGCCGCACTCGCGTACACTGCGGCCTTGTAGATTGCCCGGGTAGATGACCCATGGGTCGCGCGACAGCTCCTCGTATTCGTGTACGTGGCCGAGGGCCCAGTAATGATAGCCCCGCGATGCGAGGTCTGCGACCGTGCATGGCGCGTACGACGCGTGGCCGGGGCGGCCTGTGCACGACGTATGCAAAACACCAATGTTGAACCACCCAGGCACCGGCGCGGGATATTCGAGCGCATAATTCTCGGTTGCGGCCCGCTCCGCAAAGCTCCGACCGTGCAAGACGACCTTCAGATGGTCGATCCGAAAGCTGCGCGCCTTGCCGGGCGGGAATTGATAGACGCTCTCCGGCAGAGTAATGGTTCTGGTGATAATGCTCTCAGCGTCGTGATTGCCCTTTAGCAAGAACAGCCCAATTCCCGCGCGATGCAGCCTTGCAATCTCTCGGTTGAAATAGAGGCCGATCGTATTGTCTTTCCAGTCGCCGTCGTACACGTCCCCCGCAATGACCACGAAGGATACCGCCAAATCGATAGCGCAAGTGATCAGTTGAGAGAACGCCTGTCGACTGGCTTCCGAGAAGCGCCGCGCGATCTCTTCGTCCTTGATGGTAAGACCCACTAGCGGGCTACCAAGGTGAAGATCGGCCGCGTGAATGAAAGTGAATGATGTAGTCGTGCTGGACATGTTGGAATCGCCTCCACTCCCGGATGCCACGCGCTAACCAGGTTGCTTCGAGCTCCGGCTTCAATCTGTTCTTCGGTCCCCTGAGCAGACGCCGGGTCCGGTGGCTCGCTGCCCCTCCGCTAAGCCGGCATCCTGCCCGTATACTGCCACCGCGCACAGGGCGTTTACGAGCCGCATCTGCTCGACGGTCTGGCAGGGGACATCGAGCAGGCGCGGACTTGCGATCACGATCGAGAGCGCCTGGGCGCGGCTGATCGCGACGTTGAGGCGGTTCACAGAGAAGAGGAACTCGATGTTGCGTGGCAATTCCGCAGCGCTTGAGGTGGCCATCGAGACGATACAGATCGGCGCTTCCTGGCCCTGGAACTTGTCGACCGTGCCAACGCGGGCGCCGTCCGGCAGCGTACGTGCGAGCAGATTCACCTGCGCATTGTAGGGTGTCACGACAAGGATGTCCGCAGCGGTGATCTTGCGCACCTTGCCGTCGCGATCGCGGAACGACTGGCCGTGCAGCGCGACGAACGCCTTGCGAACCGCCGCTGCCTCCTCTTCGCTAGATTGGCTGTTGCCCTCGTGGGCGACGGTCTGGAACAGCAGCCCCGCGGCCGGGAACATCTTCGCGCGGCGTTCGTCGAGGATGAGCGCTTGGCGCGCCGCGCCGCTATCGCTCATCAGGCGGCCGCCGTAGACAACTTCGGAGATGTACTTGCAGATCGCAGGATGCATACGGCGCGACACGGGGAGGAAGATGCCGCGCTCCGACGGCACCGTCGTTGCGTCGGCTAGCACGTGCGACAGCGCTGAGGCATCCGAGCCCGCGGGATGTACGCCCTGCACTGGCTGGGCAAGCTGCATAGGATCGCCGACCAGCACGATGTTCTTCGCGCACGAGCCCGCCGCTACGAGATCGGCTAGCGACAGCTGGCCGGCCTCGTCGACGAAGAGATAGTCGAACGTGCTGTCGTGTTCTTTCGCCGAGAACAACCAAGCGGTGCCGCCGACGAGCGGGTAACGCGACAGTCGCGCGTCCTTCGGGGAATTGGTTACGTCTATGCCAACGTCTTTCAGCGCATCGCCGTCGTCGGCCTTCTTCACGGCCTTGAGCTCGTAACCGTCCTCCGCCGCGCGCTCGGCGACAGCAAGCATCAGGTTGTCAATCGCCTTGTGCGAGTTTGAAGTCACAGCCACGCGCTTGCCCGACTGCAAGAGCGCGACGATCGCTCGCGACGCGACGTAGGTCTTGCCCGTGCCCGGCGGTCCCTGGATCGGCAGATAGCTGTCGCGAAGACGATTGATCACATCGACAGTGGCGCTGACCAGCTCGGCATCTGCTGCGATGATGGGCTTGCCGGCCTTGATGCCTCTTATACTGGGCAGCGCGCCCATCAGAATCGCCTCGATTGCGGGATAGCTGCAGCCATTATCGAACACGTCTTCGGCGACGCGCGCGACGGCCTCGCGCTTGACAAGGTTGTCGATCGGCCCCGCGGGAATCAGATCGAGTGTCTTCGGCGGCTTTCCTACGCTCGGGCCGAACTTCACCACTACCTCTCTCGTGTCGGCGTCGAGACTGAGCAGCGACACCGTCGGAATGTCATCCAGCTTGGCGCGCACTCGCGATTTCTCGTTGAGCTTCGTCTCCTGCTCGGGGAAGCGGTAGGTGCGCGCCAACGACTGTTTTTCCGGCCGAGCCGGGCCGATCGCCTCGAGGCCGGCCAGACTTTCGAGGTCGTCGATGAGGTCGTCGGTCTCGCGTTGCGCGCGATCGAACACGCCCCACCACTGCGGCTTGTCCTCGCGCTTGTGATACCACATCAGCTCGAACAGCAGCTCGGCCGGCGGGCCGGCGAGGGGCCCAGTTACACGCGAAAGCAGCGTGCGGATCTTCTCGCGCTCGGTCTCCTCGGCGTTCGCACGCTCATCGGCGCCGGGCTTGCCGTCTTTGACCTCCTTGAGATCTGCCCACGGCATCTGCTTTGGCCGCGCCTCCTTGATGAGCCAGTCGCGCAATCCCTTGGTCGATTTGCAGTCGAACTCGTTGTAGGCGCGGATGCCCGCGAGCAGTGCGTCATCGCGGCTCTCGCGCCACCTCTCGTAGACGACGATGCTGTCGCCGGCACTCGTCACGTCCTCGTTGCGCTTCTCCGAATAGAACACCTCGAGGTCCTTGATCGAGTAGCCGGCCTCGGACGCGATGATGCCTTGCTGCACGACGCGATAAAGATCGACGAAGCGCTGCTCGCGCAGCAGGCGGTCGAGCTTGGCCTCGCCCACGCCGTGCTTGGCGACGAGCCGCTTCAGCGCCGTCACCTCGTAGTGGTTGTAGTGATAGATGTAGGCGTCAGGGTGCTTGCGCAGGTGCGCGTCGAAGAACGCGAGCACGGCGCGCGTCGCCTCGCGCTCTTCCTCCGGGGTGTGCGCCCAGAATGCCTTGAACTGGCCGCTACCCTTGACCTCGTACCAGACGCCGAACAGGTACTCGAGACCGCCCTCGATCAGCGGATCGCCCTCCATGTCGAAGAAGAGATCGCCGGCATTCGGCTTCAGCATGCGCGCGAGCCCCATGCCCGGCTCGGCGTTCTCACGCAGCTTGAAGGCCGGAGGGCCGCCCTGGCGGCGCTTGTGCTGCAGTGCGGCCTGCTCGCGCAGCTTGGCGTGCGTGTCCGCCTTGAGATCGGGCACCGGCGTCTTGCACTGAGCAAGCTGACCGAGCGTCGCGACGCCGGCGGTCTCGAGCTTCAAGCGCTGGTCCTTGCGAATGCCGGCGACGAGCACGAGGCTGTCCGTCTCGTCCCACTCGGTCTTGCAGTGCTCGCGCCAGCGGCACAGGCTGCACGCCGAGCACGGTTCGGGCCGCGTCGGCTCCGGCCCGGCGATGAAAGCCTCGAGCCGGCGACGCAGGTGCCGGGCGTAGTGCATGTAGTCGGCGAGCCGCAGCGTCGCGAGCTTGCCGGTGCCGAGCTTCACGTGGATGTGCTCCGGCAGAACGCCCTGGATCTCGGCCACGAGGTCCGAGTAGAGCGCGAGCTGCAGCACATGGCTCGGCGCTTCCTTGCGCTTGAGCTTTGTGTCCTCGACCTCGTAAGAGGACGCGCCGAGCTTCGAGGGACGCTCGACGCGCCGCAGGAAGTCGGCATAGCCGCCCCAGCCGTCCCCGAAGAGAGCTGCCTGAAAGATGACCGGTTTGCCGGCCTTCATCGCCGCGATCGTCATCGCGCGCTGGTCGTCGAGACCGGCGAGCTTGGTCTCGATCATGGCGACGTCGGTGCCTGCCGATTTGAACTCGGCCAGATACGCGCGCTCGTGCGCGTCGCCCTTCTTCTGCAGCAGAGCAGCGGTCTCTGTGTCCTCGATGGGCACGAGCTTGCCACCGGGCTTGCCTGCTCCTCCACGGTTGCCGCGCGCGCCGAGATACTCGAGATCGAGCGCCGTCGCGTGCATGCAGCCCTGAAACCGCATCAGGTCCGATGCGGACAGTATGATCTTGCCGTTCTCACGTTTCATTCCTGCGCCCCTCCGTGAGCGTGAGGATGCTCATACAAGGGCGGGGTGACAAGAAGTGTCATGCGCAACTCGGCGGCTACGGGCGGCCCCGGATCAACCGCAAGCTGATCGCGCAATGATCGCCGAACGTCTGCCTGGACACGCGGCGGTCCTGGTCCGAGGGCAGCGCGGGCGCATGGATCTGTAGATCGTCACCCTTCCCCGGCACTCCACCTATCGAGAGATTCTGTACTAGGATAGCGGTATCCGACGTCACGGCAATCGATCTGATCCATGACCTTCCGCAAAGCCGAGCAGCTGATCGAGTTGGCGACGATGGTGGCCGCACGTCACAGCGGCGTCACGCTCGACGATGTGGTCGAGCGGTTCGAGGTGTCGGGGCGAACGGCGCAGCGGTATCTGCACGCGCTGGAGGTTCAGTTTCCCGACACGCACACGTCGATCGACGACGTGGGCCGCAAGCGCTGGCGGCTGCCGTCGGCGCCGCTGCGAGATCTGATGACGCTGTCGGCTGAGGAGCTGGCCGCGCTCGATCTTGCGGTCGAGACGCTGCGTCACAATGGACTCGGTGTCGAGGCCGACGATCTGCTTGCGCTGCGCGAGAAGATGCTAGCGCTGGTCCCGCGCGCTAAGGCTGCGCGGCTCGAGACCGACCACGAGGTGCTGCTCGAGGCGCAGGGGCTCGCCGCGCGTCCTGGACCCCGCCAACGCATCGACCGTCACGTCGCCCAAGCGATCGCCGAGGCGATCAAGTCGTGCCGCATTTTGGAGGTAAGCTACCGGGCACGTGACGAGGTCCAAGCACGGCCACGTCGCCTCGCACCCTATGGCCTGCTCACCGGCATCCGCCGCTATCTCGTGGCACGGCCGGAGGAGGAGCCGGACGCAGCGCCACGCCTCTACGTAGTCGAGAGCATCCGCGGAGCGCGAGTCACCGACGAGGCCTCTACTCGCGATCCAGCGTTCAATTTGCAGGCGTTTGCTCGACGTTCCTTCGGCGTGTTCCAGAACCCGGAGGAATATGGCGAGGTTGTCTGGCGCTTCTCGCCCCGAGCGGCCGCTCACGCTCGCGGCTTCGAGTTCCACGCGAGCCAAACGATGGAGGACCAGCCCGACGGTTCGTTGATCGTGCGCTTCTGGGCGTCCGGCCAACTCGAGATGGCATGGCACCTCTACATGTGGGGCGACGACGTCGAAGTGCTTGCGCCGCCCTCACTAAGCGAAATGGTCCACAACTTTCGGCGCAGGGACTTTCCGTCTCTTCCGTGATGACACCACGATGACGCACTTCATTCGTGGACGCATGACAGTTTCTGTCATACGCGTAGCCCATACACTTCGGCCAAGACGCGAAGCGGCTCACGGCGATGCTGATGTATAGCAAAGGCGGTCGATAAGCAGCCGCGACCACGGCGGCTCGAGAAGGCGTTAGCACTGCATTCGGCGAGCGGGAGAAGATCTCTCACCTCTCGTGCGAATCAGCGACAGTCCGGCATTGCTCGGGAATGTTGCGATGATTTCGGCGCCGGCAGCGCGCGGCCGTGGACGCGATTCTTTTTGGGGGGCCACAATGTCTTCGATGCCGGATTTCGAGAAGCCGCGATGGCTGCGCGATCTCGTTCGCTTCCTGCCGCTGAAGAGTCAGTTCGTACTCTCCGGCAATGTGCGAGACCTGCAGATCTCATGCAACGCAACCGGCGCAACCGCGCCCGTGCCGTTGGAGCACGCACTGCATGTCGAGCTGGCTGCGCAGGGATATGCCGCGACCGTCGTCTACGATCTCGTGTCGGGGTTCCGCGCGTTCGGTACCAGCGAGGCCGAGATCTCAGCCAGCCGCCAAGTGCTGCAGAGGCTCAACCTGACGCTCGATTCAGCCGGCAACGCGCCCGCAGGCGCAGCGCTGCTGATGGAGACGCTGGGCCGCTTCATCGCGCTCGACGGCCCGCCGGTGGCGCTCGTCATAGACTTCGCCTCGCGGCTCTTGGTGCGCAACGATCTGCCAAGCGAGGCGGAGCAGCGGCTGTTCACGCACGCGCTGGTGCACGCTCACCGCGCCAGCGCCCGGCCCGCAGGGCCCAATCGCACGCCGGCCTTCAACACCATTCTGTGGGTCGTCGAGCGCGAGGGGAACCTGCCGGACTGGCTGACCATCGACAATCCGCGCGTGCGTTCGATCTCGATCCCGAAGCCCGACCGCAACGCGCGCGCCGTGCTCGCGCCGTCGCTACTCCGTCACATGCCGCAGGGTTCGGAGCTGGCGCCCGAGGTACTCGCCAAGATCGAGCGCGAGCTCGTCGACAACACCGAAGGTCTCTTGCTGCTCGACATGACCGCGATCTCGCAGCTCGCGCGCCGCGAGGGCATCGCGGTGATGAAGGTCGCCGACGCCGTGCGCCACTACAAGATTGGCGTCACCGAGGACCCGTGGGCCAAGATCCCGCGCGACAAGATTCGCGACGGTCACGCGACGATCACCAAGCGGGTGAAGGGTCAGGACCACGCCGTGGTGCACCTGCTCGACATCATCAAGCGCGCGGTTACAGGCGTCGGCGGCCAGCGGCGCGGCGGCCGCCCCCGCGGCGTGGCGTTCCTTGCGGGTCCGACCGGCGTCGGCAAGACCGAGCTCGCCAAGACAGTGACGAGCCTCCTGTTCAACGACGAGACCGCCTACATCCGCTTCGACATGTCTGAGTTCAGCGCGGAACATGCCGACCAGCGCCTGATCGGCGCGCCCCCGGGCTACATCGGCTACGATGCGGGCGGCGAGCTGACCAATGCGATCCGCGAGCGCCCATTCAGCGTCGTGCTGTTCGACGAGATCGAGAAGGCGCACCCGCGCATCCTCGACAAGTTCCTGCAGGTGCTTGACGACGGCGTGCTCACGTCGGGCCGGGGTGAGCGCGTATACTTCTCCGAGGCACTGATCCTGTTCACGTCCAACCTCGGCATCTACAAGAACGGCGCGGACGGCGAGCGCGTCGCCAACGTGACGGCGACCGACGACTACGAGACGGTGCGCGCGAAGGTTCGCACCGAGATCGACCGCCACTTCAAGCAGGTGATCAACCGGCCCGAGTTGCTGAACCGCATGGGCGAGAACATCATCGTATTCGACTTCATCCGCGAGAATATTGCGCGCGATATCCTCGACGGCATGATCACCGATACGCTGGCGGATCTCGCCCGCGCCGACATCGCCGTGACGCTCGAGCCGCAGGCGAGGCAAACGTTGAATGAGCTGTGCCTTGCGGATCTGTCGAATGGCGGACGCGGCATCCGCAATCGCGTCGAGGCGCATCTCGTCAATCCACTGGCGCGGCTGTTGTTCGAGAGCGGCGCTGGTGCCGGCAGCCGTCTCGCCATCTCGGGCGTCGAGGCCGACAAGGTCACGCGGCTCGTTGCACGGAGCGCGGCATGACGAGCATCGCCATCTCGCGTGTCCATTTCCCGGTCACGACGCTGGGGCCGCGCCGACGGCTGGGAATCTGGATGCAGGGCTGCTCGATCCGCTGCCCGGGCTGCATCTCTGCCGACACGTGGGCGACAGGCCGCGGCGTCGTCGCGCTGCCGCAGCTGTTGTGCCAGATCGCGCCATGGCTCGACGAGGCCGAGGGCATCACCATCTCGGGTGGCGAGCCGTTCGACCAGCTGGATGCGCTTGGTGCGTTGCTCACGCAGCTCCGCTCGCGGACGGTTGCCGACATCCTGGTCTACAGCGGCCATCCCTTTGAGATGATTGCAACTCAGGTTGCGCAAATGGACGGCCAGATAGATGCGCTGATCACGGATCCTTATCTCAACGACGCGCCGCAAACGCTGGCACTCCGCGGCAGCGACAATCAACGCCTGCACTGCCTGACAGCATTAGGCGAGGCGCGTTTTGGTGCGCTGCGTAATGCGCCAGCGGAGAAGGCAGCACTCGACGTCATGTTCGACGACGACGGCAGCGTCTGGTTCGCCGGCATTCCCGCACGCGACGACTGGGAGCAGCTGCAGCACCGCCTCGCAAGTTTTAGCACCAAAGTCACGACGAGCATGGATGCCTCCCCGCGAGCCGGGAGGGCGATGGAATCATGAGCGAGAAACTCTGCCCGAGCTGTGGCCAGCGACGTCCCGCGAGCGAGGTGTTCTGCGCCAACGACGGCTGGGACCTGACGAGCGTCCCGATTGAGATCGCCGCGACCATTGCCGCACAGCCAGCGCCTCTGACAGAGGCGCCGCCCGCTGAGCAAAAATGCGTCAACGGGCACGCCGTGCGGCTGGGCGACTTCATGTGCCCGGAATGCGGCGCGGATATTGCGCCGCCGCCCGCTAACGGATTCGGAGAGAGCGAGCAGGCACCCTACGACGCAGGCGAAACAGTTGACGAGAATGCTGCCGGCCCCGCGCCTGCGCAACAGCCAGAGCCCGAGCTGCCCCGGATTGGCACATGGAGGCTTGCGGCGCGCATCGGCCCGGAGCAGGGCGCAACGGCGACGTGGCAGGTGCATCGCGGTGACGGCGACGAGCGAACGACGGCGGTGCTGGTTCATTACCCCCGCGGACTGCGACCCGATCCAGCGGTCGCCGCGGCAGCACAAGCACTGGCACCTCGCGTTTCTAATGTGATCGAGCGCGGCGAGCACGACGACCGCCCGTTTGAGGTCTATGAGACCGCCGGCCGCCGCACACTCCGTGAAGCGATGCAGCAGGACATTGCGGCAGATCGCCTCCGCGCGCAGGTTACCTCCATCGCCGCCCTACTCGGCGAGATGGCTCGCGTCGGTTTGCGGCATCGAGACCTCCGGCCCGAAGCCATTCTCGTCGATGACAGCGAAAGCGCCAGCGTAAGTATCTGCCGGCTCGCTGTTGCCCGCCTGTCGACGCACGATCTCGATACGGCGCCGCTGCCGGAGATCACGCGCTATACGGCGCCGGAGATGCTGGCCGGCGCGGTAACGCCGGCATCGGACTGGTGGAGCCTCGGCATCATCGTACTCGAGATCGCCACGCGCGGCGCGGCGTTCGAGGGCATCGACGACCAAGCGTTCCTGATGCACGTCGTCGCGCGCGGCGTCGAGATCCCCGAGGGCGTGCCCACCGACATCAAGCCGCTATTGCAGGGCCTGCTCGCCAAAGATCGCGACGAACGCTGGCAGGCAGACGAGGTCGAGGCGTGGCTCGCAGGCAAGCCCGTCGCACTCCCGCAAGTCCCAGTGAGCAGCACTGCGACGGCGGATGCACTCGATGCACTCACTCTCTCGGGCCGTGCCTATCGCAGCGTGTCGGCCTATGCGCTCGCTGCCGCGCGCAAGGACAGCTGGCAGGAGGCACGCGAGCAGCTGATCAGCGGGCGCTTGCCGCTGTGGCTCGAAGGCTTTTCGACGGGCGAGCGCATGCGTGCGGGCGTTCGCAACGTCGTTCGCCGCGACGAGCTCGACGACGACACCAAGCTCGGTCTCGCGCTGAAGCAGCTCAATCCGGACATGCCGCTGGTGCGCGCCGGCGAGATCGTAACGGCGGCTTGGCTGCTGCAGCATCCGGAGGAAGGCCATGCGCTAATTACCGGCCCGGCGCCGGAGCTCCTGCAGCACGGCGCCGAGGGCTGGCTCGTCCGTCTGAAGCAGCGTGCCGCCGAGGTGCGTCGACGACTAAAGGCGCAGGAGATCGAAGTTGACGATGCGAGCCTGCGCATCAATCTGCTCTCGACCTCAACGCGCCAACTCGCCCAGATGTGGGACGAACAGCGCCGCATGCTGCCCGACAGCGAGCATCGCGGCTTAGCAGCGCTGATGGAGCGCGGCACACTGCGCGAGGAAGAGCTGATCATCCTGCTGTCGGCGGCGAAAGGCCAGTTCGTGCCGCTGACCGAGGCTGTCGCGGTTGCCTCGCAACTGGCGCGCCGCGAGGGGATCACGACGTTCGATGAAGGCTCGGCTAGCGAACTGCTGCAGTTGCCACGGCGCGAGATCCTGGAGCGCGTTAACGCTTGCGTCGAGGGCTTTGCGCGCTCAGGCCACGAGCGCATCGACCAGTGGATCGACCAGTACCGGCTCGAGCGCCGCATCCCGCTCTCCCGCGCGGTCGTAGTGCTGTCACTGCCCGCGAGTGCGTGGACCAAGCCGCCGCGCCAGGACTACGTGGCGCGCCTGCTCTGCCATTTCGAGAAGAGGATCGGCACGTCCGTCTCGCGCGGTGCGCTCGCCCGCATGACGATCACCAAGAGCAGCGCGCGCATCGACCTGAGCGAGCTCGGCACGCGGCGCAATCGCGCCACGGCGCTGCTCGATCACATTCTCGAGCGTACCGATGCCCCCGTCGACGTCGACCCGGCAGCGTTTGACGCCACGCCGCAACTCGAGCAGCGTCTGCGCCGGCTCGTACGCGATGCCGACCTGCAACGGCGTGAGACCGGCATCAATGGCCTCTACCTCGGCTTCCCGTTCGTGCTGATGCGGCCACGCGGTGAGGAGACCAAGCCACGCATCGCGCCAGTGCTGTTGTGGCCGGTCTCGATCCACGCCGAGGTCGGCCAACGCGCCCGCTTTCGCCTCGCGTTCGATCGCGACCGCGAGGAGGTTCGGCTCAATCCCGCGCTGCAAAACATGCTCGCGCCTGACGCGCTTGAGAAGTGGGACGCGGCGCGCGATCAGGTGCTGGCCGGCACCGCGACGGGAACAGCCGTGATGGACGAGCTGCGCATGCTCGCAGACAAGGTGCGCGTGGCTAGCTTGTGCCCGCTGCCGGGTGCGGACACAAAAGTGGCCTCGGATAAGATCGAGCTGACGTCGGCGGCCGTGCTGTTCCACGTCACGTTCGTGGGCCAAGCGATCGTCAACGATATCCATCAGCTGCAATCGATCCCGCCGGCCGGTTCCGGCCTGGAGACCCTGATGCGCAGCGGCGCGGAGCAGAACAGGCTCTCCGCAGATGACACATCGTCGGCGACCGAGGTCGACCGCTACGTCACCGCCGACAGCGATCCGGCGCAGGACCGCGCCGTTGCGCGTGCACGTCTCGGCCCCGGGCTCGTGATCGAGGGGCCGCCCGGAACCGGTAAGAGCCAGACCATCGTCAATCTCGTCGCCGACGCGATCGGGCGCAAGTCGAGCCTGCTGATCGTGTGCCAGAAGCAGGCGGCACTCGACGTCGTGTACAAGCGCCTCGAGCGCGAAGGGCTCGGCGAGCGCATCGCGATGGTGACGGACCCGACCAAGGACCGTCGCGCGTTGCTGGAGCAAATCCGCAACCAGCTCGACCACTTGCGGGCGAACGGACGTAACGGGCCGACATGGCAGCGTCAGCGTGCCGCGGTCGTCGAGCGCATCTCCCGCCTTGAGGCGCAGCTCAACGCGCGTCACGACGCGCAACGCCGTCGCGACGATGCCTCGGGCCGCACCTATCGCGAGACGCTGTCCGAGCTGATCGAGATCGAGGCAGACGGCGCGCTTTCAGATTTTGTGGCACTGCGCAGCCTGCTCGCCTCGACAAGTGCCGAGGAGGCCGATGCGGTCGCCGAGCAGTGCGGCGCACTCGCGTCGCTGTGGCACTCCGCCCGCTACGAGAACAACGCACTGCATGCGCTGAAGCCCTTCGGCATCGAGCCGGGCACGGTCGAGCGCTGCTTACGCGACATTGAGGCGTTCGTCGTGGCAGAGCGGCGTCGCATCGAGGTGATCGACAAGCGCAGCCTGAGCATCGAGGTCCCCGATGCAGCCGCGCTGGGGTTGTGGGCCACACAGAATGCGCCGAGCCTCGCCAAGCTCAGCAAGGCCGAATGCGACGAGCTTGGGCGCTTCGTCGCTGCTTTCGAGCAGACAGGGGGCAGAAGCACCATCGACACACTGGCCGGCATCCGCAGCGAGTTGGCCGAGGTGCGCGAGCCGCGAATCGATCCGCGAATGGCCACGTTACTGATCGATCAAGGCGATCTCGAGCTCGACGGCTGGATCGCGCTCGCGGCCGACGCATTGAAGCCGCGCGGATGGCTTGCGCGCCTTCTGGGTGGCGGCAAGACGGCACGCCGCAAGCTGGAAGCGCTGCTCGCGCCGATCAGCCCCGTCGTCGGCGATCCGGTGATGCAAGCGTTTCTCGACGCGGCGAGCCACGAGCGCGTGCTGCGAGGCTACAAGGCACGGCTTGACGATGCGCGGCGGTCGGTCGGCGGGGACAGTGGCGGGGGGGGGGGGGCCCCCCCAGAGGTGTTCGGGGGCGGGCTTTTTTCCGGGGACGGAACCCCCGCCGCGGCGCCGGGGGGGGGGGGGGGGGCTGCATGCGACGTTTGCGTGGGCGCCCTGCCGCAGGCAAGCGATGGCCGCGGCATTGAAGGGAACGCCCGATGCGCTGGCGACGCTTTTCGACGCGATCACGCGGGCGCTGGCACACGACAGCGCGCAACGTGCGAGCCTCGGCGCGCTTGATCAAATCGTGGCGTGGCTCGAGCCCAAGTGGATCGATCGTGCACGCGACCGCATTACCGCCGCGCAGTCGAATGCCGATGCACTGGAACGCCTCGTCGACTGCCTGCCCGCAATCGAGCCCTTCCAGCGTTTTCGTGCACGGGCGCAGCAGTTGCCGTCGCTCGCGCTGCAGGCATTCGCCGCTCTGCGACCCAATGCTGACGAGTTGGACCTCTCGCTAACCACGGACGGCATCAACTTCGTCACACGAATCATCCGGCGCGAGGCACGGCTGGGCTGGAAGCAACGGCTGGAGGTGGCCGAGCCGATGCTAACCGCCGAGGAAGCCGAGATCTCGTCGTTGGTTCGTTCACTGGCGGAAGCCGAGGAGGAGTTGAAGCGCATCAACCGCGAGGCGCTTGCCGGCAACATCGAGCCGTCGCGTCTCGGCGACCGCGCGAGTTGGGACGACATCACCCGCTTCACCGGTCCGCGCTCGCGCCGCCTGCGCGAGTTTCTGCAAATGGGTGCGGAGATCGGCCTGATGGAGCTGAGACCCGTGTGGCTGATGGGCCCTGATGTCGCGAGCCGACTGCTGCCGCTGACGAAGGGGCTGTTCGAGACGATCGTCTACGACGAGGCATCACAGATGCCGGTAGAGTATGCCCTGCCGACGCTCTATCGCGCACGCACGGTGATCGTCAGCGGTGACGAGAAGCAGCTGCCTCCTTCGTCGTTCTTCGCCACGCGGACGGCGCGCGAGGACGATGTCGATGAGACGGAAGGCGCGCCGGACGATCTCGACGACGAGCAGCGGCAGGTAGCCGAGGAGGCATGGAACCGGCGCGAGATCCAGGACTGTCCCAATCTCTTGGAGCTCTCGAAGGGCGTGCTGCCGTCCGAGCAGCTGCAGGTGCATTACCGTTCGCAATTCCGCGAGCTGATAACGTTCTCCAACGCCGGCTTTTACGCCGGTACGCTCAACGTTCCCGTGCGCCATCCCGTGGCCGAGGTCGATCGGCATCGCCCCCTCGATTTCGTGCATGTCGGTGGCGTCTACGAGAGCCGGACCAATCCATCCGAGGCGGCTCGCGTGGTCGCACTGCTCGAGCAACTCTGGCTGGCGGATGGTGGCGCGCCGCCGACGACAGGCGTCGTCACCTTCAACCGCGATCAGGCCGACCTGATCGAGCAGCGCCTGGAGCGCCGCGCTGAGGAGAGCGACGCGTTCCGCCGCGCTCTGATCCGCGAGACGGAGCGGCAGATTAACGGCGAGGACATGGGCTTTTTCGTCAAGAATGTCGAAAATGTGCAGGGCGACGAGCGCGACCACATCCTGTTCTCGACGACGTTCGGCCGCAACGCCGCCGGCACGTTCCGCCGCAACTTCGGTGTGCTCGGCCAAAGCGGCGGCGAGCGCCGGCTCAACGTGGCGATCACACGCGCACGCCAGCGCATCACGATCTTCACCTCGATGCCGATCGGCGAGATCGCAGAAGTGTTGGGCAGCGGCGCACGCCCCTCGCAGCCGCGCGACTACCTGCAGCTTTATCTGGCCTATGCCGATGCTGTCTCGAAGGGCGAGCACGAGCACGCCGCGAAGCTTCTCGTGCAGCTCGGGCGCCGCGGCGGCGAGCGCACACGGGCGAGGACCGAGGTCGCTGGCGACGCGTTCGTCCACTCGGTAGCGGCTGCCATCAAGGACCTCGGCTGGTCTCCAGTACACGCCGGCGACGACAGCGCGTTCGGCATCGATCTCGCCGTTCCGCACCCCGAGCACGGCGGCTTCGGCATCGGCATCGAGTGTGATGCAGCCGAGCATCCGCTGCTGGGCCGTGCCTACGCACGAGAGGTTTGGCGGCCGGGCGTTATGCGGCGCTCGCTGCCGGCCATCCACCGTATATCGAGCCGCAACTGGTATCACCGGCGATCCGACGAGATCGGGCGTCTACGCAAAGCCGTCGAAGCGGCGATGCGGTAGGTGTACGGCACATAGCACAACGCGCGGAGAACGGAGAAAGGGCCCAGACATGAGCGGACCCAAGGTTGTCAGGATCGTCACAATTGAGGAGGTGCTGGAGATCTGCCGCGGCCACCTCGCGCGCCTCGATGAGGCGATCAAGCGGTGGGAGCGGATCGGCCGTCGCAACGATGCGGTGACCGACGAGGACATCCGCGCGATGCGAGCCCGACAGACCGAGATCGCGGCTCTGGTATCGAAGGAGCGCTATCCGGATCTGCAGAAGCGCGCGCCCGAGGAGATCCAGTACATCGAGGCCGACATCGAGCGGCGGTTGTCTGATGCGGCACGTCGTGCAGCCGAGGCTCGGGCGCGCGACCGGCGGCGCGCCTCACTGGCAACGCAACTTTTGAAGAGCGGAGCGGTGAAGGCCGAGTTGCGGGCCACGCTTGAAACGATCGCGCGTGGCGAGGCTACAGACGCCGTCCGGGCGGAGGCCGCGCTCGGCGAGGTGCTACGGAGCGCGCCTGTTGTCGCCGACAGCAATGTTATCGTGCCCGCGGTGCGAGCTTTGGCTGAGCGGCACGCCCGGGGTCTCCAGGGGGAGTCATTCGACCAATGGCTTGCCGCCAACCAGCCTGCAGACGAAGCTGAAGTCGTGGCCGACAAGATCGATGCCGCGATTGCGGGGCTGGCTGTCGCCGGCGCCGCGCAGGAGGCCGAGGCGTTGTCGGCAAGATACAAGGTCGTGCTGGCAGAGCCCTCCGCGGCTCAGCGCAAGATGCGATCCGATACGCTCCTCATCGAAATTGGCAAAACGGCAGTCGCCAGCCGGGAGCGGCGGCGCTCGCTGGAAGAACTTGCGTCGACGACGGCCGAGGCTCGCACCGCGCTAGGGGCCACGCACTCGGCCTTTCTGGCGGAAGCTGCCGCTGCGGTCGAGCGCGAGGACGCAGCAGGCGCATCATCACTAACCGCCAAGCTGCGACAGGCGATGGTTGAGCACCGCAAAACCGCAGCGGCGGCGGCCCGCAGGGAGGCCGTGCTGTCCGCGCTGGCTGAGGTCGGCTACGAGGCGCGCGAAGGGCTCTCAACCGCGCAACCAACCGCCGGCCGCATGGTCTTGCGCCGCGCCGCCAACCCGGAGGTGGGCCTCGAGGTCTCCGGCGGCACGGCGAACGAGCGCGTGCAGCTGCGCCCAGTGCGCTTCGCCTCGCCCGGTACGACAGGGGATGCCTCCCGCGACCGAGACATTGAAACCATCTGGTGCGGCGACTTCGACCGCCTGCGCGAAAGCCTCGCCAAGCTCGACGCCGACGTTGCTATCGAGAAGGCGATGGCGATCGGCGCCACGCCGGTGATGGTCGTCGAGCAGGCAATACTGGACGCTGAAAGAGGTCCGGTTCAATTGCCCATCGATCGAACGCGCAGTGCGTAATGGCCCTTGCCCACGCTGCACCGTCGCTGTGTACTGCCGCATTGCGCAACGCTGACGAACCTGCGTGCCCCGACCTGCTGCGTGAACCCAGCGTGAACGGCGATTTTTGCGGAGAGGTGGTTTTGAACTAAGTATTTGATTTCATTGGTGGAGCCGAGGGGAATCGAACCCCTGACCTCTGCAGTGCGATTGCAGCGCTCTCCCATCTGAGCTACAGCCCCATTGGCCCGGCAGTTCGAGGTGATGGGCACCTCCGGGCGCGCACTCCTAACGGAGTGTCGGCCGCCTTCTGGCTTGCGGCTTGTCTAGCGGCGTTGACGGCAAAAGGCAAGCCGGCTCCGATCCCCTGGGGTTTGTCAGGAAAGTGCAGCTCGTTCGCGCTGCGGCGGGTTCATTTCAACAATCCTGAAGTGCTGCGGCGCTCGGGGTACGGCGGGCCGATCGCGTCGAAGATTACCGGCCGCACGAGGGGCGAACCGAACTTGTTGTGCCGAGTTACGAGCGTTCGGCGGGTTGCCAGCCGGCGGACCGCGCCTCCTCCTCCGAGCAGAACCAGCGGCCGCCGCGCTCCTTGCGCACCGAGGCGCGATCGTAGCCGGCCGACCAGGGCATGAAGTAGGTACGGCTGCGGCCGGAGACCTGCGCCTTGATGGGGCAACCGTCTGGCGCGGATTTCTTCGCCGCCTCCCAACGCTCGGAACGGTAGTCCGCGGGGCGCTGCGGTGTCGCGCTGGCCCAGATTCCGCGTGTGGCGCCTCGCGCCTCGTCCTGCTGGTTCGAGTAGCTGGCGAAAAATCCGGTGTCGGCGAAAGCGTGACCGCCGCGGACCATTTCCGCGCCGACGTCGGTGCCGGTGGCGGTGCGGCAGGTGGCGATCGCGGGGGCATCGCCACGCGACTTGGTGATTTCGCAGGAAAGCGAGTCGCGGCGCGTGAAGCGCTCGAGTGCGCGCTGCGCGGCCTCGCCGCACCGCCAACGTGTGCCGCTGCCGCGCGTGCAGGTCTGGTCGCGGTCGGGCGCCTCGATCTCGGCGAGTTGCAGCACGCGGCCCCTGATGCGCAGCGTATCTCCTGAAAGAGCCGTCGCGTGGCCTTCGAGCCGGCCGTCGCTGGCCAGGCTGCCGGTGGTGAGCGACTTGGAGGGGCCGCGCGAGGCGACCTCCGATCCGCCGCCGCCCGTGCCTGCGGAAAGCAGCGGGCCGAGCACGAAGATGGCGAGCGCCGCGACACCGCCCCAGGCCGCCATGGCTACGCCCTGTCGCAGCGGGGGAGCGGCCTCTCCATCATCGTCAGCGGGCGGGGACATGGCGAGGAGTGCGGCCGTCGCCAGGAGAACCACGGCCACAGCGACCAGAAGAAGCAGGTTCAAGTCCGCAGGTTGCTCACTCCCGCGCTTGGCGGCGGCGATGGCGAGCGCCACGCCGGCGGCACCGATGGGTACGCTTCGCTGGCGACCGATCCTGCCAGCGGCGTAACCGGAAAGGCCCGCGATGGCTTCGCCGATCTGGCCGCGTTCGCCTCGCGAGCCGAGGGAGTGGGACGCACTCGCCTTCAATCCCGCGGCGGCGTTGCCGAGGCCGGCCGCCGCCCGTTTCCCCGCGCCGGCAGCAGCGCACGCGGCGGCGGCGAAACCACCGGCCACGCCCCCTGCGACAGAGGAAAGCCCCGCGCCGCTCGCGGACAATCCCTTCTCCCCCGCTTCACGCAGGCCCGACGCGGCTTTTGCTTTGGCCTCGTCGATTCCGGCGGCGGCGGCACGGCCCGCCTTTTTCAGACCGTCGATCGCGGCCTGCTGCACGGCGTCGACCTTGCGGCGGCGGTTCACGCGCCGGAGCAGGATCGTGGTGCGCACATACTCGTGCCACTCGAAGCCGTCGCGCTTCTTTCGCCATCCGAACATCGCCACCCCGCTATCGTTCGAAACGCTCCGCGACGAACCCCATCCTCCGCCCGAGCAAGCATGAAATCACCGGAAACCCTGCCATGAGCCATCAACGCGGCAAGAGTTGGCCCGCACGCAATATCGCCGGGGCCGCTTCCGAGGCGCGCATCCTGTGATAAGTTGCGCGCCGTTGCCAGGGTCGGACGGACTTCGACAACAGAAATCTGCCCGCGGCATGCGCCCTTTGCGTGGGCACGCCGGGCGAACAGGGCCAACAAGAACAACACGGGGCAAACGCCATGATCGATCACCACGCGGCAGCCAACATCAACCGTTCGCGGAGCGTTAGCCCAAGTTCGACGTCACGCGGCCGTCGCAAGAACGCGCTGAGCGCCGTAGCGCGTATCGCCGGCGTTTCGGTCGCGGCGCTCGCCCTCGTCGTCACCCATGCCTCGGCCGGCAAGGAAGCTGCTCCAGGCGGTGCCTGCGATAGGCTCGACAAGGCGTCTGCGGCGTGGACGGCCTGCGCCAATGAGCATGCCGCGCTGAGCGACGCCGAGCTGTTCTATGCCGGCTACTGGATGGCGCAGACCGGCCGCTACGACGAGGCCATCGGTTACTTGAAGCAGGCACGCTCGCCGGACGCGCGTACACTTACGTATCTCGGCTTTGCCACGCGCAAGTCGGGTGATGTGGATACGGCGCTCGGGTACTATCGTCAGGCGTTGGCGATGGCTCCCGACTACGTGGTCGCACGAGCATATCTTGGCGAAGCGCACATCGCGCGAGGCGACCTGGCCAGCGCTCGCTCCGAGCTGGGCGAAATCGCGCGGCGGTGTGGTTTGAACTGTGCCGCGTACGACGAGCTGGCGCGCCACGTCGCCAAGGCTGCGCCCGTCAACGGTTGACGCGCCCGGATAGGGTTCGATCGGTTGGAAGGACGTGCTCGGCGCTTCCTTCGAAAGCGTCGGTCGAACCCTAATCTTCGCTGGCGGTCTGTCGCGCCGGCATGTCCCACAGGCGGATGGTGCCGTCGGCGCCGCCGGATGCGATGCGCAACCCATCGGGCGTGAACGCGACCGTCTCGACCTTGCCGCGATGACCGGCGAAAGCACGAACGCTGCGGCGGCGGTCGAGATCCCATAGCCGCACCGTGCCGTCCTCACCACCCGTGACGAGGAATGTCCCGTCGGGTGAGAAGGCAATGCTCGAAACGCCGCCGCCGTGGCCCGTGTAGCGCCGCTTCAGTCGCGACGACGACGTGCTCCATACGCGGATGGAGCCGTCCAGACTCGCCGCGGCGACGTTCTTGCCGTCGGCCGAAATGGCGACCGCTGTGATGAAGTCGCTCGCTCCGCGATAGGAGCGCAGCATCTCGAGCGTGTTGAGGCTCCAAAGGCGGACGGTCTTGTCGGCGCTGCCCGAGGCGAGCAGAGAGCCCGCTGGAGCGAAGGCGAGCGCCTGTACGGCGTTGTTGTGCCCTTCGAACATGTGCAGCGGCGTCGTCGCCGAAGTGCCGTCCCAAAGGGCGATCTTCCAGTCGTGCGCGGCCGTCGCGAAGCGTGCGCCATCGCCGGTCGGGGCGATCGCCCAGATGGCCGCCTCGTTGCGCTGGAACGTGCCGCGCTTGCGGGACGTCGAAAGGTCCCAGGCCGATACGACGCCGTCAGCATGGCCCACCAGCGCTTCTTCGCCACGGATGGCGAGTGCGGTCGGCGCGCCGCCGTCGAGCGGAACGATACGCGAAAGCGTGCGGCTCCCCGTCGACCAGAGCTTGATGGTCTGATCGTTGCCCGTGCTGACGATGCGGTCGCCGTTGGCGGTGAAGGCGATCTGCTTGACGCCGCCCGCATGAGCGTCGATCGGCGGAAGAGGTGCCGGGGTGGGGGGCGGCGTCTGCAACGCCGAGGTCGTCACAGGCGCGCGTGCCGAGACGGTGGTGACCGGCGGCCGCGCCGACGCCGAGCGTTGCGGCGTCTCGACGGCGGCCTTTTCGGGCAGCTTCAAATCGGGAAGGCGGTTCTGGATGAACACTGCAACGGTGGCAATGGCCGCACCGATTGCCAGTTTCACCAGGATCGGCCGCAGGTGGCGCCGGGCGCTGGACTTGATCGGTTTCGGCCGTTCGGCGCGCGCGAGCGCCTTCGACGGCACGGCTGCTGCTGCCTGCTGCCGCGACTTCGCGGGGGCCGCAGCGGCCTTGGCGGCCTGTTGCGCCTTCGCCTCGTTTTTCTGGGGCTGTTTCGGCGGCGCGGGTTCGCGCTTGCCGCCGGCCGGTGTCTCGGCCGCGGCGCCAGGGCGTGTCTTCACGGCGGAGTCGGCCGCGGCACCCGCGCCTGCCCGCGCCGTTGCTGGCCTCGGCGCGCCGTCCGCGATGGGCGGAACCCCGGCTGATCCGCCGCCACCTTTGAGCCGCTCCATGAAATCGAGTAGGCCTCCGCTGCCGCCCGGTACGTCGGGTGGCGGCGGCACCGTGACCGGTGCGTGCGGGGGCACGTCGCGACTGCCGAGACCATCGGCAGGTGCGGGCGGAAGCTTAGGTTCGGCCGCGCGCTTTTTCTCGCCACGCGGCAGCCAGCCCTGACGGGCCGGCTCGGGCGCCAGCAGCTCGCCGCGCCAGATCGGGATCGACTGCGGGCGATCCTTGATGTCGAGCGACAGAGCGCGATCGATGGCCTTCAGGAATCCTGCGCGGTAGGCGCTGATCGCCGCCTCGCGCGCCGGCACGATCTCGTCGTGCACCATACGCGATGGGGCATCCGGCGGCCGCTTGCCCGTGACCGCGTGATAGAGCGTGGCGCCGAGCGCATAGATGTCGGTCCACGGCCCTTGCTGGCGGCTCGTCTCGGCGTACTGCTCATACGGGCTGTAGCCGGGCTTCACCAGCGCGGAGACCGTCTTGGAATGGGCTGCGATCTCGCCGCGCGCCGAGCCGAAATCGATCAGAACGGGTGCGCCGTTCTTGCGGATGATGATGTTGTCCGGAGCGATGTCGCGATGCAGGTAGTCGGCCTTGTGCACGAACTCCAGCGCGTCGAGGAGCGGCGCGACGAGCACGTCGAGCTCCTTCTGGCGCGGGGCGCGACCAAGCCCCTTGAGCCACGCCTTCAGGCTCTGCCCCTCCTCGAAGTGCAGCACCATGTAGCCGGTGTTGTTGGCGCGGAAATAGCGATAGACGCGGACGATGTTGGGGTGATCGAAGCGCGCCAGCGTCTGCGCTTCCTCGATGAAGCGGTCGAGGCCCCAACGGTAGTCGCTCGAGCAGTCCTGCGAGCGCGGCATCGCCTCATGGCTGGCGACGCGGGCGGCGAAGTCGCTCGGGAAGTATTCTTTGATCGTCACGGGCCGCGCGAGGGCCAGCTCGTCGGCGAGATAAGTGATGCCGAACCCGCCAGCGCCGAGTACGCGGTCGATCCGGTAATCGCCGACGAGCTCGGTTCCCGTTGGTAGCGCGATCAGGTTGGACATTGCCCCGTTAGCCTGTTGCGACCGTCCGCGTTTCAGTGCACCCGGCGAGCGGCCGAATGATGTTCGGTTCCGACCCGGCGCGATACGCGATTCGCGCGTTGCCCGCGCCTTCTTTGGATCAGGAATGTGGCGCTCTCGCGCCGATGAACCCGAGATGAACAAATCTCACGTTAGCCGGCCGATGGCCACGCTCTTGCCCTCAAATACCCGGATGGTGAACAATCGCGGCAATGCTGTGGATGAGCGGGCCCGCGGGTGCCGTGCTGACGGAGACGGCTTCGAGGTGGACGGCAGGGGCGCGACATTCTCGTTCGACGATCGCGCGCGCAAGCGCGCCTCGCGGCGTCTGCGCCGCCTTTTCGCTTGGTCGCTCGCGGCGGTGGTGGTCTGTGCCGTGGCGTTCGCGCCGAAGTTGTTGGAGTTGGCGCCGCCTGGCTCGGTTCCGGGCCCCGTACGCGCCTGGTTGATCGATACCTCCACCCTCGGCGCGTCTCTCGCCACGGAGGCCGGTCGTTGGATCATCACGCTCAATCAGAATGCTCCAGCCCTGGCGCTGGGCCTCGCCGTCGCCGGCATGGCGCTCGTGCTGGTGCTCGCCGGCGTGCTGTTCCGGTGGCTCTCGCCGCAACCTGCCATCGATGAGAGTGGAGACATGGGCGAGGCGGCGGCCGGGTCTCATCAGGACGCCGCAGGGCCAGCCGAAGTCGCTGCCACCGATCCCAGCGACCGCACGGGGCACGCGCGGCCGCGGCGCGTATGGCTGGCGGCCGGGACGGCTTCTGACAGCGCCCGGCAACTCCTGACGGGGGAGCTGACGCGGCTCGGTTCTGCCCCCGACAACGAGATTCGTATCGCGCTGGCTGGCGTCGACGGCTATCACGCTGCAATCTCGCCCACGGCCGAGTTCGATCACTATCTGGTGGCGATGTCAGCCGATACGCCGACGGAGTTGAATGGTGCCGCCGTCGCGCGGCGGCGGCTGCGCAATGGCGACGTGATCGGCATTGGCGATGCGCGGCTGGTGTTCTGGGTCGAAGAGCGGTGAGCTTCGCCCGGTTGGCATTTCACCGACGGCTCGCGGCGCCGGCCCCGGGGGGCCGGGGGGGGCGGGGCGGCGGGGCGGGGGGCCCCAGGCCGGGGGTGAAAGGGGGGGTGGCGGAGGAGCGGCG